>ENA-UOJD01000914-UOJD01000914.1-human-gut-metagenome-genome-assembly--contig:-P48-NODE-914-length-34817-cov-268.636701_pt1 | contig 34817 bp, 35 predicted proteins | sample MGYA00242342_ERZ723889 | MGnify/ENA metagenome assembly ERZ723889 | reverse complement strand
CTCGCATTGTGAGAAAGAGAATCTCGTCATTTTAATGATGAGAGTACGTCAAAAACAAAAAAGCACTAGAAATTAATCTAGTGCATTATCTTTATCCATTAATTTAGCAATTCCTTTATCGGCTTGAGGTAGCCAATGAGCATAAACACTCAATACAGTGCTCAGATTGTCTCCTAAACGCTTTGCGACATCATACAAGCTAAAATGTGAGCTTCCATCTCTTACCATATTGCCAATCATGTATGAAGCACATGAGTGTCTTAAATCGTGTATACGAATGATAGGTATTTGTTCTTCGTTGTTTTCGTTCGCAAGTTTAATAGCTTCTATCATCCTCGTTCTAACTGTTGTATTGCATACGGGTATATCTATCCCGAATACAAATGATTTCTCAGGAACATCCAACATTTCCTTAAACTCTCTGTATTCATCCGATAAGAACTGAGGCATTGTGATTGTTCTATAGCTGTTTGGAGTTTTTGGGGTTGTGATTTTATGTAGGTCTTTTGACCAAGTTTTTTTAATTGCAATCGTATTGTTTTCTAAATCCACATCTTCCCAAGTCAACGCTAGTGTTTCACCAATTCTCATGCCCATGTAGAATTGATTGTCGAATAGAAGATGATACAAAGGATTTTCAACATAAGGAATAAACAAGTTGAATTGTTCCAAAGTCCAATACTTCATTTCTGTTTTCTTTTCGTTTGGATTTTTAGCCAATTCTATTGGGGAGCAAGGATTAGTTTCTAAATATCCTTTACGAACTGCAAATCGCATCATCTTATTGATTCTAGATAAATAGTTCTTTGCGGTTTCATATCCTACGTTATTAATCATTAATTCCATTGCAACCTCTATATCGTTTGTTGTAATGGATTTTATGTTCACATCACCTAAAATATCAATCCATCTTTCAAGCAATCTATTCTGAACTTTATAGGTACTTTCTTTTATTCTCTTTTCTGTATATGCTGCATAGATATTAAATAATTCCTCAAGTGTGATATTTTTGTATGGGTCTTTGATATTCTCTTTGAATATGATCTCTGCTTTTACTGCATCTTTCTTTTTTTGGAAGCCACGTTTCTTGTATTGTCTATACTTTCCGTTCTTCATTTTGTACGAACCATAGAAATACCACGTACCTGTTTTTTCATCTTTTTTTACTGCCATGTAATTTTTCCTCTTTCTTTAGATAACACTTAAATTTTATAAAAAACTAGTGAAAATAGGTGAAAAATAAGGCTATTTTATGCCAATATCATGCCAATAATATATATCATACTTTATATAAAGCAATTTTCTTTTTGTTGAATGATATTTATAAGTTTCTAGCTCTTTATTTTCCTTTATTTTTTATTCATCTAGTTTACTTTATGTTCTCATACTTTCTCGTTTTTGACCACTTTTTATTTAATTGAACCTAAAAAAATATTCCATACGTTATGCCACACGTTTTATGCCATTATGCCAAAAACTATATTATTAGCTTTTTCTTATAATATATAAACAAAAAAGCCTCCTGCTTGGTAAGGAGACTCTTTTGCATAAAGTTATCTTTGAAAGGGTTGTGTCCATCCATGAAGAACACATCAATAATATAGCATATAAATTTTAAGATTTGTTAAAAAACAAAAACCATACCTGGATGTGAAAGGTATGGAATCGTTTTGGTGACATTTTCTAAAAAGGGGAGCTTTTAGCAATTGTCACATTTTGTTGTTGTTTTTGCTAGTGCCACAAAGAGAAATGTTAAGATTCAATTGCACGTCTGCAATTTGCACTACACCAAAGAGAGCTTAGGCCTTTATCGCTCTACTTTTCCTAGCAACATGATTATACCATATCAGTATGAATTTTATAAAAAAAGACCACCTTTCAAGTACTTCTAGAATGTACTCTATTCAGTGGTAAGAAAATAATTTTTCTTTGTAGTCGACTTGCATAAAAATAATATCAATCAGTCACGCTTGGAATGACTATAGATCAATACTAATAAATCCATATGCCTAACTTGGATTTGTACATCAAGCTAACATGGTTCACTTAGAATTCATCATGTTTGGGCCTTTGCCATTATAACATAGCAAAAACTGCCACACAATTAAATATGTAGCAGTTTCGTTTCTCCTTGTTCCTATAATTGGTACATGAGATAAAAAGAATACGATCGTATTCCCCTAAGCATAGACATTATACCATATTAAGGTATTGGTCGTATTGTGCACTCTACTAATCTATGTGCTTATATTTTAACACAAAAGACACATTTAATAAATTAGGATATAAAGCTAAAATCAACACTCATACAACGTCTTATATAAATTGACTTCTGGGCATATATCTTTATTTCGAATGCCACTTAAGATGTTGTTAATCTTCATGAATTCATCTTGAAACATCTTGCTACCAATCATCATTGTATGTAACTCACTATATTGAAATAATGCTAGATAACCTTGTAGATAATGTGTCATTACATTTCTTTTGCCTCTGAAAAATGCTTTTATTCTATCATGAAGATGATTAACCATTTCTAGAGTATATCCATCTTTTGATTTTTCACCAGATGGTATTTTGACCCATTTTATGTTTAATGCATCCATTAATTGGTGATAACTTCTTTGACTATCACTGATTACGATTGATCCAGGACGTATTGTGTTTTTAAAAATATCTATTAGCGTGCTAGAGGTGGGACGACCTCTATCTGCTGTGTGTACAACATAATTTCCATCTTCATCTATTGCACATGCAATACCAATTTTATCTTTACTTATACCTCTACGATTTTGGTTTACAAACCCCTTAGCTTGGTATGTCAAATATGTTTCATCTAGTGCAATTTTCTTTGACAATTGTTTTTTGTTTATCAATTCATTTAGCACATACATAAGTTTGTGTCTGTTATAAAATGCAGAAACAATACTGATACCTACAAGCTTCGCAGTTTTGGATAAATAATCATTGTTTAATGAAGAATAAAACAAGATTTCCCATTGTTCCTTTGATAAGTGGGACCAATGCATTAGATGATTTGTACTATTAATGAATCTTCGTTTACAATTGTTGCATTTATAGCGTTGTGTTCCTTTACTGTTTTTTCCAGCCTTAACGATATGAACGCTTCCACAATAAGGGCAGCACTCAATATGAGAATTGAATAGAAATTCAAAGCATGATTGTTTAATAGTATCGGATAATAGTAGCAATTCATTTGTATCATAGCTATCGAATATTCTTGTATCTAGCAACTCAGTAGATTCATCTATTTTTAAATTAAATTCTGTACACATGTTTCATTACCTCACTTACAGGTAAATTGTACAAGTCTATTTGACATTAATGATGTCTATATCCTGTTTTATTAAATGTGTCTTAACACAAAAAAGCAAAGACCGTACAAACATCATACGGTCTAAGATACTCCTTCTACTCTAGTAGACGAGCCATTTTATAATTGGCTACCTCGAGCTTGCGTGATATTTAAGGAGCAACACGGTTTCCATTTCCACCAATTAAATTTTCGTTCACGATAGTTCACACTACCATAACTGATTTACAACATATAAATATCTTTTTTGCAGATTTCGTGCAAAATCTAGCGTTTTATGTCGTATTTCGTACATTATGTACAATTATTTGAACAAATTAGCGATTTTTTCAACGATTTTTAGCAACAGTTCAATTAATTTATTGATTCCTGTTACATTGATTTTGTTTCCATTATCGTCTTTAGAGTCTGTATTTGGTTCATCTTTTTTATTTTCTGAGCCATTTTCATCCTTTTTATCGTCTGTTGATTCATCTTTCTTAGGATTTGACTTATAAAAATCAATATCGTGGAAGATTATATCTTTGTCGATTGGGTTAGCTGCATACTGATGAATAACACCAACACTAGATTGGTCTGATTGAATATTACCATCATTCGTACCCCAATTTGCAATCCATAGTGGATATGTTGTTTCTACAAATGTTCCTAGCCAACTAGTACTAGTATAAACACCTGTATAATATCCCTTAGCACTCATATAGTCGCAGAATACTTTACAAGAGAAAGAACATCTTTCTTTTGTTAAGACACCAGCTTTTTTCTTGTAATTATCTGCGTCCTCCATATCGAACCATACACCAAGTTGTACATTTCTGTCTTTGATTAGATTATATACATACTCTGCTTCCGCTCTAGCTTGACTATCATCTAACGCATAATCATAGCAATACACACCATAAGGAATCTTTAATTGTTCACATTTATCTGCAAAGTATTCAAACTTCTTATCAGTGTTTTCTCCGTAGGAAGCACGCAAGATAACAAAGTCATATTTAGATAAATCAATGTCTGAACTGTTGTGTTCCGAAATATCAATTCCGTACCCCTTAACATTCTTAGTGTAATCCGTTGTAGGCGGCTTAGAAGGCTCTGTAGAAGGCTTAGAAGGATCTTTTGTATCTTCCTCAGTATTTGTATCAGGTGCTCTGAATTTCGCCCACATTTGGCTTCTATCCTCTGTAGCAGATACCGCAACAAAGAACTTTCTATCTCCTTCTTTACCTACAACATATCTATGTCCATTTGTAACGCACTTCCAATAATAACGAATCTCGTCTCCTGAGTTGCATTGTCCAAAGATTTCACCGCTTGGATTATCGTAATGCTTGTGAACACCATCAACAATGAATGTTGCGATACCATCTTCCTGAGTTAATTCAATATCTTGTGTTTCAGGAGCACCGATTGTGGCCCACGGTTCAACACCATATGATTCACTGCCACTGACTGCTGCGAAACATCTGACTCCATTTGTATGAATCCATGAAATCCATCTATGCCCATTTCCAATCCATTTTTCTGTATAGACTTGCTTTTCGCCTTTTACAAATGTTCCGTAAGAAGCACCTGTTGGAGTATCTCTATGGATAACGATAGCAGTATCATTTTCAAATGTGGCCATTCCATTCTCTTTAATCAATTGAGAAGCATCATATGTAGAAGCATTTGTATAGAATTTAGGTCTTAAATATCCCCAAATAGCTCCTTGATAGTTTAATGGCCATAACATAGCTTTAGGGTTGCCTAGAACGTTCTGAGAGAGTGCTCTACCTTCCCAATAGATAAATATATGTCCATATCTTGCATCACCGCCTACAGACACTCCTACGTCACCATTTTGGGGAGCACCTGTAACAACATCAAAATAACTTAATACACCATTATTCGCTCTGTTGAACCACCAATCTTTAGCATGGCCACGTGCAATACATGGTTTCCCTCCCCATGCCATCAATCCTTGAATTAATGAAACGCACTGCCCGCCATATGGCTCTTCGCCTTGAACATAGTTAATGCTCATTATTTGCCCTTTATTGTTAAAAACCTTATTGATAGCATAGTTATAAAACTCTTGTGGAGTTCCCATTTTTCATCCTCCTTAGTTTTTATCTAGCAGAAAGTCTTGAATTTCATCTCTAGTTTCTTGGAGCTTGTCTTTATCATTTTCAGAAAGCATATTGTTGATAATTGCGATATTTGCTTTTAGTGTCAAATTGCCACGATGCTTATCTTCTTCTAATCTTTCTTCATGCTCTCCTAATCTTCGAGAGTGTTCATTCAATTCTTTCTTAATCCCTTCTTGTGTGATAACTAAACTTTCAATTGATTTTATTCTCTCATTGTCTCTTACTAACCATTCTTCGTGTTTTCTAACGGTTTCTTTTAAATCGTCATTAGGTTTCTTTACCTCTTTAACAATCTTCACAACTCCCCAAGCGGAAGCAATGAAACCTAAAAGCCATAAAGCATATTCTAAATCAATAGTGATTACTTTCACTATTAGTCACCTTTGACGTTGATTTTATCAATTCCATTATCTAATTGAATCTTAACGTATTCTTCAATTTCATCAAAAGTACTTTGAACGATTTCACTAATCATTTCTTTTGTAATAATGCCGTGCAATGCATCAGGCACTAGATCATAAAGCTTGCCGACAACTTCTTCAAATTTTTTACCACCAGCATTAGTTGTATCTTTGTAGTTGTCCTCAGCTTCTTTAATGTAAACAACTGCTTGTGCAGTGATTTTAGCAATCACTTCTTGCACTTCCTTTGCTTTAGTTTTAGCTTTGGTACTGAATTTAAAATATAAAGCTAATCCACCACAAACTAAAGTAGCAGCAGTCTGTAATAAAGTTAAAAAATCTTGTACATTCATAAATTTACACCTCCAAAAAATATTTCATCTCTCTCATATTTTCTGAGGTACTGTTTTATGGCATTTCAATTATATAATGAAAAGAAAAGGACGTACATTAGCGGTTGTATGTCTAATGAGGTGAGGGAATACTCTACGTTCAATACCAGCAAATTCTCCAAGTTGTCCTATTCTTTTTTATCCATAATTAATACCTACTATATAATAAAATAAAACTAGCTTATGAGCTAGTTTTTTCTAAAATAATTGAGATACATGCGTCAACATACAAATGCCCTGCAACAGGCGTATCTGTTTTAAGCTTAGCGAAATATGGCAAATATTTCATTGCTATTGTAGTATATACAAATTGTGGGTCATCTTTTGTGGTTGTGACTGTTACATTATCATCTAGCATAAGATAAACATAATCTATTAAATCACCTGTACTTTTGTTTTTTAATTTACATGTGTTATTACTTAATAATGATCTCTTAACTGTATAACCTTCTAAGCCTAAATCCTCAATAATAATAGTGTTGGTATAATAAGGAGCAATTGGTAAATAATTAAAATTATATTTAAAATAATAATCTAATTTTTTAACATTTTTATCTTTGCTTTCTGTTAAAACATAATATTCTGTTCCTATTTTATTAAGTGAAACATTATTTTCAACGGTTGGTGCAGGTTCTGTTGTCCAAGGGAATATATTTTCGCTTGTATCACTATATTTCTGTTGCATTTCAACGATATTAACTTTACCCACTCCAACATTAATAATAGGCTTAGTGTCAATTTGATTATTTTCAAGCCATAAGCTACATTCATTTTTTGCATTAAAAATTGCATTCACTTTTAATGTTGAATATTTAATATTAACAGTTGGTAGCACCGTGTTATTTGTTGTATACACATCAACTAAATACTTATTATTGTTTGAAATATCACAATTATTAAATGTTATTTGTTGTTTCTCCACACTACTTATATCCGGTAGAAGAAAGGTGTTTGCATTATCATAAGTATGAATATAACAATTATTAAATTCAAAATTATCAAGCGAACCGAATAATTCAATTGTTCCATCCGGCTCAAATTTTGAGAAAGTGCAATTATTAAATATAAACTTACCACCAATATATCCACTAATAATTGTAGTTCTTTGTTTATAGTCTTCATCATAATAAAATAATGTTTTATTAATACTATAAACTACACCATTAAATTGATTAGTGACATTAATAAGTTGTGTATTTTGTAAATTACATTCATCTAATAATAAATGTTCTAGCGTGTTATTTCTAGGTGAAATATTATTAAATAAACAATTAATATCAACAAAATTACAATACTTAAATTGAGATGAAAAAAAGTTTTCTGTTAGTGGTAAATCACTTCCTACAGTACGCTTAAATGTGATATTACTAAACACACAATTAACTATTTGTTTTGTAAACGTGTTGTTGCCTAATATAATCACAGTATTAATACCTATTATATTTGTATCAGTGTTATCCATTAAAGTATTACCAATTAAATATGTTTTGTTGCTTAACAATACATACTTACCAGTTTCGTTTGCTTTCGCAATACAAGCATTAAATGCTGAACTATCATCCGTAACACCATCACCTACAGCACCGAATTCTTCTGGTGTAACATACACATTTTCAATATTTACTGCATGGTTTTCATCAGGCAGTATCGTTACGTTATTAACCTTGATTGCTTTAATAGGTATTAATTGATCTACAACTTCTTGCTTAATATATCCAGCATCATTTTGAAGCTCAGATACATTTTTAGGAATTTCAGTTTTCTTTGCATAAACACTAGCTAAATCTAAATTTACAATATAATCAACAGGACTAATCGTATTTCCATCTAATTTAATAGTTGTGATAGGCACTTGAATAGCAATGTTTTTGTCGTTGTCTTTGGCAATGTTTGTTCCGTTTACAGAAATTGTCTTTACGAATTGATTTAGAATTTCAATTAAATCCAATTGATTAGAAATATCACCAATCATATTTCACCATTTGATTTTCAAATTGGCATGGTCATTGATTACTTGAATTTCTTTTCCGTTGTAGATATAGAACAATCCTTTTGAATCAACATACGCATGGTCTCTACTTGGATTAGTAATATCATCTACAGAATCAACGATTTCTAGCCAAAATTCGCAATCACCGTCTTTTAAAGGGAATACTACTGCCATATCTTTGTTACATACTACAGGTTGCATATTATTTTCCTCCAGCTTTCATAATGTCTGCGAAGCAAGATGCACAAGAAGTAATTTCTACGCCTAAGAATTTGGTACAAGCTTCAATAAACTTCTTGTTAATCTCCAAAGCGATATTCAATAATTCAGGGTCTCTATCCGAAGCTTGATATGCTTCAAATGCAGTGTACATAGCCATACTTAAATGTTTAACTAAACACCACTGTTCTCTATCCCCTTTGCCACCAAAAGAATTGTATAGATAAAGCATTTGAGAACGTCTGATGTTGGCATAATCATCAATTTCATCCTTTAGTGCTTCAATCTTTTCTAAATTATCAGGAATTTCTTCTTCACTAATTAATCCGTTTTCAACCTCAGAAATACGTTTTTCTAATAAGGTTTTAGCGTGTAGTTCTGCACTTGCAATTTGTGTAAAACTACGGATAATATCTTCTCCAATTCCCGAAGTGCTATATTTGTTTTCCATCTACACAACCTCCTTTTTGTATGCTTTGATAGACAATCTAGCAGACTGTTGTTTTTGTTTTCTTTTAAAGTCAATTTGTTGACTGTTCAATTTCAATAGCGATATGGCAGACTGCCAATCTCTAGGATTTTGTTTTACATGATTTGATAGGTTTTCAATCCTTTGTTCATATCTATTCATAGATACCTCTTATCTGTTTACATGACTATATTTAAGATAATTTACTAACGTACAATCAAAATTACCATTTCCCGTTACTTTGATTGTTTTATATCCTGGGTCTAATATTCTATTTCTCTCATCCTCTGAAAGATACCCACAAGCTTTAAGAACATCAAAATTAGAGTATTGCCCAGGCCATAGTCCATTGCTTGTAATCCACGCTCCGTTGAATTGCTGCTTGAAATATGGTGTCATGTCTATTCCTTCAATCTCAACATTAAAGTTTGTAGCAGTAGAATTATCTATTACTAGTTTAAACTCAAAACGCTCATAATAAATCAAATCCTGAGAAATTGACATTCCTATTACCGCTGGTTTAGAACTTGAACATCCCCATCTAGGGAACTCATACCCATAAAAATCAACTGTGTGGTTTCTACGTTGAATGGAATTGTATCTTCCTTTTTCTTTCAAATCATAGACACTATCAGCTAATATATTTATCGCCTTACTAATATCCATAACTACTCACTCTTTCCGTCTCTATCTGTTCTTAGGAATTTCTCTAGTGTCAATGTATCTATTTCAATTCCTGTTTTATCTATTTCTCTTTGTAGACTTGTGATATAGAACCAATCGTCTTGTTTTAGAATACGTTTCATGTATCTATTACAACTTCCCAATTGCAATAAATTGAGATCATAAATAAATCTGATTCTATCACCTACGTTTACTTCTTTAGGCAATGCTTCACAAGAAGTGTTGATAGAAAACTTTCTTCTTGCGTTAATTAGTTTTCTACAGGCACAATCATATACGACCTTGGCCGCATAAATTCTATCGTTATCAGTAATGATAGTTGTTCCGTTTGTAGACTCAGGGTCAATGCTCTGTTGTACATAAACACTCTTTACTCTGAAAATACCAATGATATTTGATGTACTGATTGTTGTCGTATTGCAATATGGATAAGGTTGGTTTTGACCAAAGAAATTAGCTCTACCATTACCAGCATCAGAAACGTACATTGCAACGTGTGATGTAGGTGTGTCACCACCTCTACCGAATATGCACCAATCACCAAATTGAGGTGTACTAACATAATCAAAGTATTGAGAATAGCCTAATTCATCTCTGTTATACCAAATGTAATCTGCATATCCATCACCGCCTATAGCTCTCGTAGGGTCGGGATAATTTAATGTCTGTAATGCTTTCTTCCAAACATCTACACATTGATATGGTTGCTCAGGCGGTACACCATCCATGTCGATAGATTGACCATTCCATGTGTTGATAAAATTCTGAGCGTTCCAAGGACGAGATTGTGTTTTATCCGTATCGGTTGTAGTTCCGTTATCATCTTGTTCCCACTCAGGGATTAAACCGTAAATACGTTGAGCAAATTCAATACGTTTTTGATACTGTAAATCAATGGATGTATCACCACGCTCATAATCTGCCATAAAAGCCATTACCATGTAATTCATATCGGCTTCCATATGTGACCATTGTTGAAATGTGATGTTATATGAAGGAGTAGGAATCCAAGGCCCATTTGTAGCGTTTGTTGACCATTCTTCAACTAACTTAGCTACTTCCCCTTTTCCGTACATTGTGTAGCTTGTATACCCATGAGAACCAAGCCAATTAGTGATTCGTGTGTATGGAGTCCATTGAACCAATCCAAATCCTTTTTGAGAATCAGGAACATCACCCATTTGATATAAGTTAGGATTTAATGTTGATTCAACATGACATGAACCACATAAAGCAGCAATAGCAGATTTACTCCAAATGTCTTTTAAAGAGTGCCATAAGGCTTTAGCATTGTTTATTTCCTCTGTATCAGTTAAAAATCTTTGCTCTTTAGGAATTACCCATTTATAGTCTTTAGAGTCTTTTGTCATGTCCTCTAAGCTAAATGGTGATAAATCATCAAAAGCAAATGTTCCTTCAATGAATACACCACTTTCATATCCAACTGACTCTGTATCAATAATGGAATACTCCAATTGATTGTTAGGAGCTAATTTAGGAAAGTCTACATATTCATAATCACGCTCGTTATTTATGTTTGATCTCAAAATAACTACAGGGAATTTAGGGTTCTGCAAGCTTTTATCGTTATATACTTCTCTCAGAGATAAAGAGGACATACCACTATCAGATTTATTAGCATAAACTGTAGCAAGGTTAATAACATCTGAGAAATCAGTTTCCATTGTAGGTTCGCCAATGATTCTATAGTTTCTTCCTAATGTTGGTTTATTAGAAAGCATAACAGGTTGTTTCTTCCCAAAATATCCAATTTCAACTTGCTTATCATTTGTAAATGGAACTCTCCAATAAACAGATGGTGTCAATTCACAAGTTTTAGTAAGTGCATCCAATTTAGATTGTCTAGAATAAACGTAGTCAATCTTTTCATTATCAATCTCAGTTTCAAAATTCATCTTCCACTGAGTCGAATAATACATATCTTCACTTTCGTATACGTTCTTTATAAGAGCGTTTTTAACCGCATAATTCGTTGGGACTTGTCTATATGTCCATTCGTTAATTACGTGCGTTAGAGATATGTTTAAACCACTTACAGATGGTTTATAGTCGGTAATCATTCCGTAGAAAACTCCACAATCCATAATTACTCGCATTTCTTTTCTTCCTGAGATTAAATCGTAGTATTCGTTAGGAATTGTGATTTGCATTTCAGGTACTGTCATCAACTCGTTTGAAAAGCTGATTGTGCTTAAAGCCTCTCTAAATCTTTTCTTAACTTTTCCAAATTCTAATATTTCAAAGTAAGGAATCATGTTTACTCCTAACTACCAATTTTGCCTTGTCCTACCCATTTACCATTTTTTCTAATTCTACTTGACCCTTGGTTTTCTTTATTTGCTTTATCGGCACTGTACTTGCCAATAGTGACCCAAGAATCTTTAACTCTCTTTTTAAACCATCCTGTAGCTCTATCCAAAGAATAGAATATACCGCCTTTTCTTACTGCCCATGGTCTGAAATCAGGGATAACCTGTTGAATTGAATATATATTTTCGTAAGGGAATGTAGCATCTTCACCTCTTAATTCAACTTTAACGTGTGTTGTATCTGTTGGAAGTTGTACCTTGCCACTCCATTGACTATTTTGTGCAACTGTTTCCCAACCTGATGAATAAGCCAATGACCATGTATCAGCATGAGAGAATATTACTTGATTATAAATCTCTCTCCATGATGCTTTGTTGTTGCTAAAAACACTAATGATCAAAATATAGTTATACCTTCCACCATATTGTACATACTTCCCGTTACCTGTATATGTACCAGCATCCGTTACACCATAACCAACTAAATCTAATGTGAATGTAACACCATAGTTTCCATCATCTGAAAAGTTGATGCCTTTTCCATACCCTTTAGCATGGGCGGCAGCAAGTGGGAATCCAAAGTCTGCGGTATCGCCTGGATTTCCACCTAATACTACGTTTGCGTATGGCCCTGTGTTATCGTAAGCTCCATGAAAGTTTTGCCATGCCATTAAACACCACCAGCCAAATCATTCTCAGAACTTCCGTTATTAGTACGGATGTATGAATTTCCATCAGGAGTACCACCAAAGATATTGATATTACCTGTAGCAATGCTTCTTCCGTCATTAAAATCGCCTTGAAACACATTATCTCCCGTTTGTTTCCATGCACCACTATTTTTAAGGTTCGTAAGAATCTTTTCGACCGCACTGTACATATCTCCAACGATGCCTTCGATACCACCAACCTTATTTTGTAAAGCTCTGATAGCATCCCAAATCTTTTGGATTTCTGCCCATAGTTTCTCGATTTCTTCCCATTGGCCGCAATCTGAACAAATCATTACATCCATGATACTGATTAGGTTCTTTTCCAAATCTCTGATAGCTTCTTTTGTATCGCATACATCATATGTATCAATCTTTTCTAGCAATCCGCCTAATAAGCAATCGTTCATATCGTGCATATCTGTACAGTTGTTGTGGCCCTTGTTTTCAAAGCCTTGGTTTGCTTTAAGATTTGCACAAATAGTATCTGTTACACCTTTTTGAATGAAATTACTGCTTGTAGCTTTTAAAGAATTGCAAGCAGAACAAATATCTTTATTCATTTATGTGTACCTCCTAATCTCTACAGATAACGAAGTTTACCTTGTTATCATTTACAAAACGAGTGTGTAGAGATATTTCATCATCTTCTAGCCAATCAACATAAATAGAAAGGAATTGCAACCAATTTGTTGTTTCTCCAGCTTTTACTGTTCCACTCATGCTTAATTCCACTGTTTTGTTAATATCTTCTTCAAATGAAGCATTTGTGATTTTCTGATATACCAACGATCCACTATTATTAGGAACACGAATTGAAACAGTTGGAGCTGAACCAGCGGAAACTCCCGTCATTTTATAAGAGTAGTGCTTCAATGTAACACTGTTGAATTTGTACGTAGCACTCTTATCTTTGTTAGGCTTCATACAGAAATCTACTTTTCCTGTAATAACTCCGTCCGCTACTTTCGTATATTCACTTGTGTGAATCCAATCTGAATATCTGAATGTGAAATTACCTTGTCTGTCAATTTCAACACTCAATCCAGGTGTAGACTGTTGAATAGTGTATTGTGTTTCGATTGCCAAGTTTTGAAGTTGAAGATTATACAACTGGTCTTGCAATCCACACATCCAACAAATCATAGCTGCTTTCATGTTGTAATCGTTGTTAGCGTATTGGCTCATAAACAATTTCCAATCACACAAATCAAATCCATCTAGAATGTCATATAAGCCTTTTGTAAGGCAATCGTTGGCATTTTCCATGTCTGTACACGTATTATTGCCATTCTCAGGATTTAAGCCTGTATCGTTTCCTAAAGACGTACAGATTGAATCTGTAACACCATTTTGGATAAACTCTGCACTGCTATCTTTTAGTTTTCCACAAGCAGTGCAATAACTTTTAACATTTGCCACTGCAAGCCTCCTTAATTTGTAAGTTCATCAACATCTATATATACACAAGCCATCTTACAACATGAGCCTGTGACAACTAATCTATTCATTCCATGATGTACTGTGAATCCAAATTCATCTTCAATTACTAGATTATCTAAATCTACTTCCTCTGATGCACAACATCCATCCGCAGTAAAGTATAAGTTCCAACTTGAATCAAGTGTTAAAATTCCATCATATTCACCTAGAATCATCATCTTGTTTCCATTGATTTCGATTTCAGGGTTTTGGAATTTACCATCTAGAATCAATTTTACTTTGTCGGTATCTAATATTGTGCCACTGTAGAATCTTCCAGCAATCGACTCAACACAATAATCTTTTTTACAGATTTTGTTTTTAATCAAATCATCGCCGAAAATCTGTTCACCTTTAATGCAATCGTAGACAATCTTGTATGAATTGCCACAATTCATAAAATCTTCCAACGCTTTAGTTCCCATCACGCATAAAGATGTTTCCTCTGTAATGTCTCCACAATCGCATAAACACGAATTGCAAGTTTCCATATCAGGGGGGCAAGTAACACAACATGATAAGCACTCTTGAGCATCTCTGAAATCCTCACAATCGAGGATATTACATACAGAATAAGGAACTAAGAATGTTTTCTTTGTATCTGCAATATGCCATACACCTTCCCAAAGTTTAAAATCAATATCCATTGATAGATAACCTTGGTATTTTTTGTAATCTTCACTAAATCCTGTGACATAGGCCCATGCCCAAATCAATTTGTTATCTTGAATTGCCCACAACCTTCCAGGTTTAAGCAAATTCAAATTGAAATAGTCACGTAGGAATCTTCTATCTTCATCATGAAAATGTTCATAATTAAAATTCAATGTTAAGGACAAATCACCTTCCGTAAGAAACTGTTGATTCTTTTGGAAAGCAACATAACTACCATGTCCGTAACTATATTCTTGCGTTGCAGTCTTTGTATCTTGCTTTAGAGAGGCAGAGGAAATCTCCTCTGCACTGTCTATTACAAGATCATTGAACTGAACGTATGTTTTTAATGGGTTTAAGTTATAACAAGTCATTATGCCAAACCTCTCAAGCATCTACCTACTTTGATAGCCTGCCTTCTTTCGTTTCCTTCATTGAAAGCAATACTGTTATTCGTAACACGATTATCGTTATTGTTGATAGTCACACTCTTATTAACAACACTTCCAACATGAGAACCATATCTAGTAGACAATTCTTTGAATGCACCTTTTAAGTCCATGTTATTTACTTTGTCCATGAAGCTTTGACCTGCATTCTTAACTGCACTACGTTTCATTACATACTCACCAGGAGTCAACATAGCAGGTACTGTATCTGTTCCACTAGGCTTCATGACAATTGGTTGTCCACCTCGTTTTAAGTAAACTGGGCCACCTTTAGCAAACTTAAAGTTTTTTCCTTGTGACTCATTGCCCGTGTTTACTGTAGGAGTAGTTGTACCACCTGTATTAATGTTTCCTGATTGATTGTTGAACGCATTTTTAAATGCACTTCCTAAGTATTGTCCTAAATCTGTGAATCGTGTTGAATATCCATACATCATAGTAATCTGATTAGAGATTGAACTAGACATATTAGAGATACCTTCACTAAATCCACTTACAACATCTTTTCCAAACTTCTTACCTACGGATTTGAAGCTTTTCTTCTTCAATGAAGCTTTAGCATTATCAATCTTAGTTCCAAATGAGCCTTCAATATCAATACTTTTGAAACCTTCAATAATTCCATTGGCCATATCTGTACCAGAGGTATTAAATTCTGATTTCATATTTGATAAAGTTGTGGCCATGTTGTGGAATGAAGTAACGATTGAGTTTACTTCTGTAACAACATCTGTAGTAGCTTCTCCAACTTTCAATCCTTTAACATTGTTTAGGAACGTTTGAATACCTGTTGTGACTTCTCCAACCTTAACAAAGTCTAGATTTAATCCAACGATAGAATTTAAGCTTTCACACGTTTTTTTCAACTTAGAAACAGTCTTATTAACTGTGTCCATATTCTCTAGATTTTCAGTTAATCCTTTGTTAGTTGCCATTTCATTCACTGCATTTCCAATACTCTTAATATTGGCTCTCAGTGTTTCAAAGTCGAAATCAGTTGAATATACGTTCAAAGTTTCAAACTTGAGGATTATATCACCTAAAGTTGTAATCGCCTTTAGTGCGTTGTTAAATAGCTTAGAATCAGGCATTTGTCTCAAGTTGTAAGACAACATATTCTTGTCTTTTCCTGTTCCAACACCAGCAACAGAAATGTATCCAATTGCTTGAGAAATACTAGAGATTGTCTTTTTAATATCCTCTGCATTTGGTAAAGGATTGTTTGTAATCGTTGCTTGCAAGTTTCCAAATTCAGGAACAATTTGTTCCAAAATCTTTAATGTATCTAGGAACTCTTGAGCATTTGTGGAGTTTAAATTAGATTTAATATTCTTTGTAACATCAGGGAATACAATCTTTTTCATTTCTTGAACAACACTAGCTACATTCTTTAAAATGCTTGTACAATTCTCAACGTTAATTGAACTTCCATTGATACTAGACATTTTAGAAAGGCTAGAAGCCATTGTTGCATATTTCTTAACGATACTGTTTGCATCTGCAATGTTCGTTGCACTTGAAGTACTAACTGTTGGGAACTCAAAATCATTAATATTCTTGATTACCTCTTGAATATCTTTGAATTGATCGTTGAAAGAACTGCTATCAATGCTCATTCCTTGCACTTTTGAAATTGATTCTCCAATAGTAACAAGTTTCTTTAGAATCCTAGTAATATTCCAAGTCTCCATGTTTTTCCATAAAGACTCAGAACTTTTAATAACTTGACTCCACCAAGAAGAATATGTTCCTCCGCCTTCAAACATATCTATGACATCCATAATTCCTTGGATTTTCTTTTTAAGTCCTTTTGTGTTTGAAGGAACATTCTTATCGACTTCTTGCATAGCCTTAGCACAAGCAATCAACGTACCAGCTAGTCCTGTTGTTGTTATCATTCCTAACACTTGGGCCAATGTAGTGATTCCACCCGTTAGGACACCAGCACCACCTTGAATACCTGTAATAAGTGTCATAGAGCCTATACATTCAAATAAACCTAATAACTTATCGTTGAATGTGTCGAATCCATCAGGCATAGTCTTATCTAGCTCTTGCATAGCTTTAGCAAACAACCATAAAGCTCCGCCTTGACCAATCATCATTGCTAATCCTGTTAAGGCATTGTTCATTTCTAATGCTTTTGAAACCCCTGCATTAATCGTATTAGCTCCCATCATCAATCCCATTACAGAGAACAAATTTGTTAATCGCATAGGCAATGTTGTAATGTCATCAGGAACATTCTTTTCAATTTCCTTTATCGCTTTGCAATAAAGGATAATTGTTCCTGCCCCACCAGCTATGATAGCTAATGAAGATAATTTATTTTTAAATCCTTCTGCATCAAAAGTTTTTGGAGTACCTGTCGCAGTAGTAATCTCATCTGAACTCTTGAATACATCTTTAATAGAACTGAATTTACTTCCTAGTTTTCCTAGGAAAGGAATATTGAAACTCTTTCCTTTGAATTTTGAATAAACGTTTAATAAATCTCCTAAAAGACTAATTCCACCACTTCCGAGTTTCATTAACTTACCAGCGTACTTTAATCCAATACCAATTTGGATGTAGTCTGATACGAAACGTCCTAATCCTTTAGAAAAGCTTCCGTCTCCCATTTCGGTGATTTTATCTTTTGCAAAATCATAGAAATCACCAAGAATAGGCTTGAAGAAATCAATTACACCTTGGAAATCTCCTAATCCTTCTTTAAAACCACCAACAAAATCTTTGAAACTGAATGTTTTTAAAACGCTCCATAATTCAGAGAACTTTGTTTTAATGAAGTCTATACCTTCGCCAATCTCTTTTTTATGACTTCTAATGAAGTTGGCTCCTATATCTCCTAAGCCTTCGACTTTTTGAGAAAGTTTGTAGATATTTCCATAGATTGTAGCACCTGTTAATTCCGTCGAAACCTCATCTAATGCACCTAACCACTTTTCTTCGGCTTTACTGAATCTCTTAGGGATTAAGTCAAAAGCATTACCAATTGTGGCTACAGATGATTTAACCATAGTTGCCAACGAATTTAGGCCACCACCGCCTTTTTCATCCAACTCAATTAAGGCATCCTCAAATTGTTGTAATGAAATAGTTGGATTTGACCCTGTAAATGCATCCCTAAACTCTGCGAATGACATATTAAATTTCTTTGCAATAGCAGTTAAGGCTGGTGTCATACCTGCATCTTCCATTGATCTCAATGTACGAGCATCCATTTTAGAACCCATGATTTGAGAATACTGAGTAACCGCATTGTTTACTCCCTCAGAATCTCCGCCAAATGTCAAAATGGAATCATTAATTGCCGAGAATAGCTTTTGAGACCTATCTAAATCATGATTGATTGAAGTAAATCTCGTAACATGGCTTAGAGCGTCATCTAAAGTGGTTGGTAGCCCCAAAATGCTTTCGTCTAGGTTATCAATCATCTTTTGGATTTTAGCCGTAGAATCGCCTACATCGCCTACTACAGTGGACAATGTTCTTTTCGCAACTTTGATTGTATCGTATCTATTAACACCGCTTGAAAATGCATCACCAATTGCGTTTTGTGCACTTGAAACCAATCTATACAAACTAGAATATCCAACACCTTGTACTAAGAATCGTCCAATATCTCCTATTGGGTTGTTTTGGAAATTCTTGGCAATGTTCAACATACTAGAGCCTAGATTTGACATTTTATTACCAACATCAAATGTAATCTTACTAGCAGTTTTTAAAGCTTTAGCAGCGTTTTGAAGATTGTTTAGTTTATTCAAGCTATCTTGATAGCCAATAACTTGTGACTCAATATCCGCTTTTGTGTTTCTTACATCATTCTCTTTTTCAATGGTTTCGTCTAGCTTTTTATTTGTATCTTCTAACTTAGAAGAATCTGCTTCTAATTTTATTTTTTCTTTGTCTAAATCTGCGATTGAATCATCAATCTCATCAACCAATTTTTGAGCATCATTTAATTCACTGATGTTCGCTTCAATCTTTATCTTTTCTTTGTTAAGATTGTTAATTTTCTTTTGAACTTCATCAATTTCAATACCAACCTCTCGCATATCGTATTTGAGAGCTTCACGTGCACTGTATAGGTCTTTAAGCTTGTCACTTTTATCGTTTTCACCTAGTGTCATGTCGTTAATGACATCATGAATTTCATTGGCATTTGCTTTTAAATCAATATCAATAGAAAGTTTTTTATTACTCAAGGCTAATAGCTCTTTTTTAAGTTCACTAATATCATCTTTAACATCCAATAATTGATTCTTGAAATTAGCTAGATTATCTAAATCAACTTTTAAAGAAAGTTTTTGTCTTTCCAAAGCTTCCTTTTCTTTTTTGATTTCTTCTAATCTTGCCTTAATTCTTTCTAATTCATTAGTGCTAGCATCAAATTTGAGCTTTGCCTTTTCAATATCTTTTAACTCTTTTTCAAGTTGTTTTATCTTTGCTTCGGCATCCTTAATGTCAAGGACTAACCTAGCACCGACTTCACGTACTGACATCTTCGGACTCCTTCGCTAAATCTGTTTTCTGCATGAAATGAACCGCATATCTGTCAATCTGAGGTATTTTCTTTTCAGAATTTTTATTTGCCTCGTTAATTTCATTCCATGTTTTATCGCTTTGTAGATTTGCGTAGTACCCAAAGGCTACAACTAATTCAGAAACACCCCAATGGTCTAATATCTCATTGGGGCGTATTTTTAGAATTTTACCGACATAATGAGCCATGGTTGAATAAAAATTTAGTTCTGCAACATAAGACTTTGCTTTTTTTACTGAATCCTTTTTATCATCCCCCTTATCAATTATTTGATAAAAACTGTTTCTACCTCATTGAATAATTCAGGATATTTGATAATTAGGCTAATCATGCAAGTTAAAACTGAATATTGCATCATGTGATCTTCATAAAATTCATCTAATCCTAAGAAAATTGCAACAACTTTATAAAGTCCATCAACTAAATTTGTAGAGGATTGAGCGTATAAATGGAAAATCTGTTCATTCGCTTCATTCATATACGCTTCATAAATCTGAACCATAGTCTTGTTCACTTCTTCATCATCTGCATCTGTTGTAACGATTCCATCTTTTCCTTCAATGAATTTGTGACCGTAGTATTCCTCAATTTCTTGGAATTTTTCTTTATATGGGTCTAGGATTTGTTCTGCATCCAATAACAATGGTTTTACTTCGATTAAAGCTTCTACCATCTTCATATCTTGTCTAGGAGATAATGTTAGATTTTCAAACTTCTTATCGAACATAACGTATTGCCCTACTCTTTTAGCATTCTCAGGAACATCAATTTTATGTTCTTCGATTTCTTTTTCAGTGAATCTAAAATTCACTTCAATATCAATTGTTTTAACATCTGTCTTATTTGCATCACCAACAACTGCAATTTCACCACCATTGCCATAGACTGCGTGAGGAGTATCATCCTCACGAGCTACTTTTAACTTTTCAATCATGGCATTTAACTGTGTTGGTTCTAAAATCTTTTGTTCTTCCATCTCATTTGCCTCTCAATTTCTATAAATTAGCGTTAGCTTTGTTTACTACATAAACTTCATACCAGTTTCCACGAGTATCTTTCTTGAACGCTAAGCTAAATTCAAACGCTCCGTCATCAGGGATACCCATTGGGAATGAAGTAATTTTTGCATTGTGGTAAGTAAATACTTCCGCAGTTCCATCACTTCTATAACGAGTGATTGTAACTTTCGCTCTCTTATTCTTTAAGCTATCGTTGTTTGCTACATAGTGTTGCAATACATCAACAGTCATTGGATAAGAAATCTTCAATGTTTTACCTACTAAGTTTTTGTTGAAGTAAATCTTTGAACCTTCAATATCTAAACTTGGATTGATTTTACTGTTCAATACTTGGTATTGAGACTCATCTAAGTTAGCCAACAATGGAGTGTTGATTCGGTTCAAAGTAGAATCTGTGATATTGCATTGGTCACTCAATGCTGCATAGATAAATCCACATTCATCAACATAGTGGTCTGCAATATGAATTGAACCATATTCAGGATGTTCTTTATCTGCTTCAATAACCACTTCCTGAGTACGCATCATAAAGCCTTGAGATTTATTTCCCTTGCCAATGAATGGGTTCATAGTTAAGTAGTTAGATGTTAATTGAGTACCTGTAAATGAACGCTCAATAGAAGCAGAATCATCATCATAAGAATCGTCAAAGCAACTTGTATCTACAGGGTCTACAGTATCGTCACCATCAAATCCTGATAAGCAGCTTACTTTAATATCGTTGTTAGAATCTAAGTCTGCAAATTCTTCAAAGAAAGAAATTGAAGAAATACCAATCAAGATACTATCTGCTGATTTATCTGTTAATGCTACTTCAATACTTAAACGGACACCTGATGTACTTTCTTCCCATCCTTTTCCACTTGTTTTTGGTGGAACAGTAGATAGGTCAATCTGTACAGGGTAGAATCCTTCTTTATCTGCTTTTAAAGTACTTGTATACTCATCTGCATTAGTCATTTCATGATCTAAAACATCTGAAATCTTTGTTGTGATTGTGTAAGTACCTGCTTGAGGAACATTTACGTAGTAGTAAACAACACCTGCTGCAAAGTCTAATGCATTTTTCAATGCTTTAAATACCGCACCACTTGTGTGTACTTTGTTTCCTTCTTCACCTTCTGCATCCGTTTCTTTAGAAGTGATGAACAATGTACCTGTATTCTTACATCCGAATGATTCACAAACGTTGATTAAATCAGGTGCAATAGTACGTGATGTATAAGCACTAGAAGTACCTGTAATCTTTTCAAATTTACGAGTATTGATTTTTAAACAAGAATCAATATCACTCATGATAGTAATATCAATTTCTTGAGTTTTAGTTAATTTAGAGACACTTAATTTGTCACTAATGATTTTGTTAATGTTACAGTTAGACATTACTTTTGCCCTCCCATTGTAGCTTTTAGTACACGCTCCATAGCACGCTCTGCTTTAGCACCGCCTAATTGATTTAAAGCGTTTAGTTTGCGTGAAACAAATGCTTGAACATCTACTTTCTGTTCAGGAGTCTTTTTAGCTTTTACAACTTTTTCTTCCATTTTTAATCTCCTTTATTTAACTTTTGCATCAAATCTAGATACCGCTCTAGCAACAAAATCATTTGCCTTTCTAGGTGGCATCTTAATTTTGTGTGCAAAGTGTTTCTTTCCCATTTCATCTACCCAAACGAACGGCCTTCCGTTTTTACGTACTAATGTATAAACTCGTTTAGTTCCATTCTGTACCATTGGGGAGTAATCAACGTGAGAAGGGTTTCTAGAATCTTTTTCTAGTTTGTCTGCATCTACACCGATTAGATATTCGGTATTAGATACTTTTTCTTTCGTGATCGAATCCTTTAAAGCACCTGGCCTATATTCATTCCATGGCATACTTGTCATTTCTTGAGCATAGAATCTACTCCCTCTTGGAGCTTCATCTCGCATAGTTTCTTCTAATTCACTAGCCAATCCTTCAAAATCTTCTTCACACGCTTCTATAACATCTTCTAAGAGGCCTTTTAGCATTTCCTACACCTCGATAAAGGGGTAATAAAGTTTGCCTCCATAGACGTATTTAAAGCCTTTTAGGAATACACCATCTTCATACGATACTTCCTCAACTTTGTTCATAAGGAAGATTTTTACTAGGCCACTCGGCAAACACATACGTTTTGAATACTCATAAGATGTGTTTGATTTGGCTTTCGCACCGCATACGGGGCATCCATTTTTCTTTGTGGAACTTTTCATTCCAATATATTTGATTCTCACACAACATCACCAACCCATATGTCTTTTGAATTACATACTGATAAGATACCTAACTGCTCTGAATACGCTTTTGTGATATGTTCACGAACATACACACTAATTGAAATCTGAGCATCAGAATTTTCTTCTGAAATAAGAACATCACTACCATCTGTTTCTTCACACGTGCTACAACCGCATTCACATCTGTTCATTGCGATAACAAATTGTAGAAAGTCGCAGAATACAGGCAATAGACATTCAGGTATCGTTTCATATCCAGCTACATAACTGACAACGATCTTAGATAATTCATCACATCCACAATTGCACACATCTTTGTAGTCGATATTAGATAAATCAACGTACACGATACTGTCGTATGGGTTATAAGAAAAATCTTTATCAACTTCTAATTTGTGAGTAGTAAATGTAATTCTTTCTCTAGTGATAACAGATACTTCAATCGTTGTTGGGTCAATCATTGGATAGAATAGCGGTATACGTACAATTCCTGAATCGCAACCACATTTCTTAAATTCACCAACATCAAAGACTTCCTCTCTTTGAGATGAGAGGAAAGTCTCACAAGGATGATTTTTCCAACAAGTGATGGTACTAATTAAATCAATTAGTTCTCCAACATTCTTTTCAAGCTTATCTGCTTCTAAATCGCTTTCCTTTATGCACGAACAATAGTTTTTCAATTGTTCGATAATTTTTTCGTACATTATTTACCAATGTTGATTGGTACGATAGTTGTTGGTTTTAATACAAGGTCTAATCCGTTTAATGTATCTCCTAATGTAGCTGCTGACATTGGAATACCTTGGATAACCATTAATCTGTTTGCGTCTGTTCCAAATGCACATCCAAAGTTGTAGTAGTAATCACATTGAGTACCACATCCTTCAGATGGAGTATCTGTAGCACCGAATGTATGACGTTGGAATTTTTCAGATGGTTGGAAAGTAGTTCCCATTACCAAACCTACTGTATTTCCTTCTAATACCCATACATCACCTGTACCTTTTGTAATATCACATGGAACTAATTTATCTGCGATAAATCCATGTCCTTTAAATGAGACTTCTCCAGTTTCTTTGTTACGAGTCCATCCATCAGGATATTCTCCGTTGAATTTACCTGGAACGATAACAGATTTAATACCTTCAAGTACTAATGGGTGACAAGCGAATTTATAATCGCCATCTCCTAATGCTGCTAAACGTAATGCAACTGAATCAAATGCAGATAATACGTTTGTACCTACGATTTTGATAACTGCTTTATCTTCCATTACTTCCAATAATCCATGGAATGGTTTCAATGTAGCAGTACCTGTAGCCATTGTTCCTAAGATTACGTTAATAGCAGTGAAGTATGCCATTGAAATTAAATCCATACGTTTCTGAGCTTCTTTAATAGTTTCTCCTTCACGTTGGAAATAGCAAACCATGTCATTAGCTTTGATTTTACGTGTTTCATTTACTAAGCTATCCATAATAGGCTCGCAACTCTTTAAACACAATAATGCTAATGGTGCATTGCTACCGCATTTAGCTAAATCTAATGGAACCCAGCAACATTCACCTTGTGTTGATTTAGGTTCTGTTGTTCCGTATGTGAATGGCAACTGAATATAGAATTTGCCATCTTCTTTTTTTGTAACGCTCCATGCTCCTCGGTTCATAGCACCTTGCATCTTACGTGAAGCTGGTGTGTTCATTAACCAAGAAACTAATGGGAACACGTTTTGGAATGGATTGGCTGGTGAGTTATCTGAATAATCAGTACCGATACAAACTGTTCCTGCATTTGATTTAGAAGCATTTGCTGCTAAATTCTGTCTTGCTTTCTCATAATCAATATAAGCTCTTGAGAATGATGTTAAATCCTCGATATTAGAACTTAGACGTTCTACCATTCCTGGTGTAACTGCCATTTTTTCTAATAATGTGTTATCAGGATTTGTAAATAATAAATCTAACATGGTTTACCTCCTATCCCCACATATCTCCGCTAACTTTAGAAGTTGAAGTTAATTTTTCTTCTTTCTTTTCTTTATCGTTAGCTTGTCCTGAGATCAAACTAGACAATCTGTCTAATGTGCTTTCTGCTTTCTTTTCAAATTCTGTTTTTTCTTTCTTAGAACTTTTTAATTTTTCTTTTAATTCTGCATTTTCTGTTTCTAATGTTTCAACTTTTGCACTTAAAGTTTCAAAAGCATCCATGAATTTGTTGATTTTTTCCATGTCGTCCTTAGACATCTCAACAGTTTCCAAAGTTTCTTCGCCTTTTTTAGCTTCTTCTTCGTTTTCTGCTTCATCTGTCTTGCTTTCAGGTGCTTTTTCTTCTTTAGAAGGTTCTTTTTTTTCTTTTTCTTCCTCTTTGTTTTCTAAAGCTTCATTCTTCTTTTCTTCTTTATTTTCAGAACTCAACTTTAAAATCTTTTCCCATAGGTTCATTTCTGAGTCTCCTTTACTGTTTAAATTTTCGCCTGTACTGTTTACATTGGCTGGATTTGCAACAACTGAGAAACCAGCAATCTCGATTTCGTTGTAGAATGGTGCATTAAATTTAAACGACGATTCAAGATCGAGTGTCCCTCTCAGTTCTGCACTAATACTCAATGGTATTTCTTGTTTCAATAAATCTTGCACTATGTGCAATTCCCTATTTAGTTTGACGTTTACATCAAGACCTTTTCTTCCATCCCCAATATCGACAACTGTTAAATCATCTTTAGTCCATGTACCTAAGTTTAAAGGGAGTGATGTAATGTCAATGTGAGCTAAGTTGATATATCCTACATAATCAGAACTCAAGCTATCGTAGAATGCTTGTACTGCCCCTTTTTTGATGTATAGACGAATATCATCTCCACCCTCATATGTTATTGCCCCCTCGTCAATAAGACGTGTAGGTTTGTTTTCTACGTACCCTGATGATAGGTTCACACTGACATAATGGTTTTCTTTATCTACGCTAGATAAAGTGATTGCATTGTCATAAAATGCTTTTCCTTTTTTTCTGCGATCAAGGCTATCTTTAATGCTTGCTACATATGTTGGAACTCTTTTCTTTTGTGGCATTATTTCTTAGTCTCCGTTTCTACTACGATTACGGGCTTATAGAATAATTTCTGAATCCTTCCACCACATGAATTACATTTCTTGACTTCGTATGGAATCTTTGCTCCTTTTAATATTTCTTCCATTGTGGAATCATATCTTTTTTGAATAGTTTTGTTTCTAAGTGCTTCTAACAAAACTTTATCTTCGGGAATCTTGTATTTCTTCTTAGGCTCAAGAACTACATATCCGTATAGCAAAGTACCGCTATCTAATTTTGAATAAACGTCAATTTGCGTTTTTTCTTCGATAACATCAAGAAGTTTCAAATACTGTTTTGCGTTCTTTGCTGCTTCTTCCAATGCGAACTCATGTCTACCATTTTGCTTTAAGAAAGTATTTCTTTCTTCTAGGGAATCGAACCAAGTAACACCGTTAATAGTTTGTACGTTGTTTTGCATGGTATCTCCTTCTAAGCATCATGGCATTGATCGTCTGTATACTTTGTTTCTGTTTGTTCTGAGCGTTCTACTTTTGCTACATTGCAGAATAAGAATGAAGTATAAGTTGTTACTGTTTTTTGATTAGGTGTTTCACCTGTTGTCGTAATAACTGGCCATTCAAATCCAATAGCTCCGTCTTGGTCATTCAATTTGTTATGCCAAGCAGTGTTAAAAGCAGTTGCATCTTTTCCTGTTAAAGTGATAGGGTCTCCGTACCCTTCTTTAAAAGTGATTTTTACAGTGAAACTACGTTTAATTGACATTTATGTATCTCCTTTCGTTAATTTGCATATAAAAAGGCAATACCTCGAAATATGCAAAAATCTATATAAACAGTGAAAACTGTTTATACCTTTTGTTTATTTCCAAATATTGCCTTGTTTTTTTCTACTTTTTACTTCTAATTAAAACTCTAATGTATCTTCTACTTGTTTTGCTGGGTTATTACCAATCAATTTAAGAATCTTGACCATTGATTCTTTGTTCAATTTGCCTTTGAACTCGTTGATAAAGTCTGCATCTGAAATATTTCTTTGACCAATTAAGAATAAATCAGCATTTCCTTTTGAATCTTTCTTAGCTCCAATCTGATATACATGAATTGTTGTTGTATATACACGTCCACTTGCCTGTTCTTTACAAGCTCTGTAGTCTGTTACGACTTCGTAATATACATCTTTAACAGTTTCTTCCTTCTTTGTTTTTTCATTGAGACTAGTTTTTACGATTTCTACTTTTCTATATCTGTTCTCAAAGAAAGAAGTTGGAACTGCGATTGCACTGGCTTTTGTTTCCAAATACCCTAATCCATCAGGTCGCATAGGTCTTTCACCAAATTCAACCTCTTTACCTTGGATTTTCTCTTTTACCAATCCAATTTTGTTGATTCTCTGTGCATCTTCAAATGAATATAACGGAGTTCCATTCAAACTTCCTAGGGGTGTTACCTCATTTTCAGATAAGATACTTTTTAAAATATCCATTTCCATTTTATTTTCTCCTCTCGCTATAGCGTTTTCTCGATAGAATCCATCATTCTAGTAACTGATTCCATCATGTAATTCTTTGTGCTCTTGTCTAACGCTTCTGCTCCGTTGACAATAGCACCTACGATTTGAGTAACTGACAAGGCTAATTTATATGTCTTTGCAGACTTGTCTTGTTGTTCTTTCAATTCGTATTTATCAAAATAAACCTTTGGTACACCTAATTTCTCACTTAACATAGGAGAAATCTGAGTGGCGAACCTTTCTCGCATTGGTACGATTGTATTTGTCATGGCATTATCTATGATTCTTTCCATAGATACGTTTCCTGATACATCCCCTAAACCAATCAATTCAGGAGTAAGACCGAAACACTGACAAATAATAGAACCTTCCTTCATTTGAAGGTATTCTAAGAACTCCGTACCTTTTGTAACACGAGGCAAGTGATCCATCTTTTCAAAAATAGAACTTGCAAGGATTACATTGTCTGATTTTGAATTTCTGATTTCCTGACCTAAACGTTTAGCTTCAATTCTTGCTTTGTCGGCTCTGTCTGCTTTAGAACTTGATGATTCGTCTAAAACTTGGGAAGCCGATAAATCAATCGTATCTCCTTTGGCAAATCCATCTTTCAGCCAAAAAATCAAACGTCCAGGGCCATCATACTGAATATCGTAATTCAAACGCTCGTAAACCGTACCTAATAGCTTTAGGCGTTGTTTGTCACGCAATAAACAAGATAATCCGTTCTCATGGTCTGTTCCGTTTCTTAAATTGCAGAAATTATCAGGGATTTCTACAATGATTGTTCCGTCTTTTGACATTAATTTGCCTGTTTTAAGGAATAACGCTTCGTCAAAGTCGATTTCCTTTGTTCCTAATGAGATAGGTTCTTTATCGTCTGCCGACATAGCATAACAGATAGGAACTCTAAAGCCTTTATATTCATCATCTTCACGCATGATAGAAACATAGTTGCGATAATTCTCTGTAACAATCCCCTTATCTTCGTCTAGCCAACGAATACCGCATTTTCCGTACAGTAAGGACTGCATAATAGCATTTTGAAGTACAGAATAGTTTGTAACACCTTGTACATTGTGTTTGTAAAGGAATGGCATAAGAACATTCTTGTCTAAATTCTCATCACCTGTTGTGATACCGTTTGAGAATATAAAGTCAATAACCTTACCGATAACATATGGTAGCGTTGGTAGATTGTCTATCATCCAATCAATCTCATCAAACTGATTCTTAAAGTCTGTCTTTACAAATCCGTTGATGCAATCTGAATTGCAGTTCAACATAGCTTCCATTACCTTTTCGGCTTCGGTTTCTGCATTAGAACTGTGAATATTGTGCGAAATGTTAGGTGACACATAGGTATTGGATGCTAGTTTAACTCTATCCTTTTGTCTTTTCTTTGTTCTTCGACTCAAATTAGCACCTCCTAATCGTTCTCTGCATACGCAAGTATTTCACTGCTTAGATTATACATTAAACAACTGCGGACAGAAAGTACTGAGGAATCTAGGGCATCAGGAGAGTGTCCTAAGCGTTGTTTTATCTCTTCTTTAGGAATAATGGCTATCTTCTTATTATTCTTCGATACAGTCCTTGTAGCAAGCAATTCAGGCTTCAATCTTTTGGCAACTTCCGTTGTGAAAGTCAATTTCTTACTGTCCATTAGCTGCTGAAAGTCTAAATACATTTCCGCTCTTAGATTAAATGCATATACTGCACTGTAATGTCTTGCCTTGATACGTGTTTTTGTTGGCCCTCCTTGGAAATTGACACCCTCAAGGATAAATCCTAGCTTATCAGAGTATTTTGACAATCCTTCGGTCAACCAAGTACCGAAACCAACGTCAACACAAACATATTTGATGTTTAATGTCTCGATAATCTTAACAATCTTGGTAATAATCTTCTCAGATGTGACTCCTTGAACCCAAACACCCTCTTTTAGATTGTAAATTGTCTCGATTTTGCAGTTTCCGTATCTATTTTGAGAACATAAAGCAACATCTATACCATCTTTTCCTGTATAAGCCGAGTCAATACCTAAGAAAAAACGCTTTTTATAGGAACTATCGACTTTATCATCATCTAAAGTCATGGTTTTGAACATACTTTCATCTGAAAATTCCTCTAATTCGCATACTAAATAACGTTGGCAAGTACTTCTATTCTTGTAAAAATGAGAATTTAGAATCTGAGATGCACTTTTCATACGATCTTCTTCGTATGCAGTACGTACATCCATCCAAACAACTAATGTTCCTTCGGGGTATTTGTCGTTTGTCATGCAATCGTAGAACTCTCCTCGTTTGTGGGGGTTGGAAATAGCAATTTCAAGCTCTTTTGAACCGTCAACACTTGAAAATTCCCTTCGTCCTATCTCGGCATACGCATCTTCACTGACTTGAGCTGCTTCGTCAATAATATAATCTCCACCCTTACCGATAGCGTTGTTGTTTTTCTTCGGGTCCACACTGTTTCCACCTAATGTAACGATTTCTACACATCCTCCGCCTTTAAATGAAATCTTAGTCTTGGAAGTAGAAGTCTGCAATTTCTCAATCTTGTTTCCTGAATCTAATACAGAACTCTGAATAGACTCGTCTGCATTTTGTAAATGTCCAATTACTTTGGACATGATGATAGTAGCGGTTTCTCCTGTTGCGGCCGCAATTCGTACTTGATGTCCTTTATAAGCACGATAAATAGCAATCATTCCTAAAGTCCAGCTTTTCCCGTACTGAGAAGTAGTAATTGCATAGATTGTATCGTATCCCTCTACAACCGCACCGAACAACATAGCTTGCGTAAAGTGAAGATTGACTTGAAAATATGTCAAAGCCTCTCTTGCACCGATAACCGCAAGTCTAAAAGCTTCTTGTCTAGAAATATTTAGTCGTTTGTAATGTTCGGGTATATATCCTCTCGTCCAATTCTTTAATTTATACTTCGGGGTAGCTCCCTTCAACAACCTAACAACTTCTTCTTGGCTCTTATTAATAGCTTTAGCTTCCTTTAAGTCCTCTACATCCTTAAAATACTGTTCCGTAACACTAAGAGTCTGCTTCTTCACCGTTATCGTCCTCCTCGTGTTCTATTACCTCGGCATCTAAAAATTCACTTCCCATTTTGATTCCTAATATATCGTTGATTCTTTCTTCCGCAATCGCTCTTTTCTGTTCAACAGTTATATTATTTACACTTCCAACATTTAAAATATTGCTCTTTCCAATGCCATCCATTCTATTTAATTCCTTTAAGCATCCAAGTCTGTCTTTCATGTCCTTTTCTTCGTCTTGAATGTTATCACTAAGCCATTGTCTACGTTGCTCCACTGTCATAACACTCCTTTGGTCTCTCTTTTTTACCCTCTCATGTATGACATTCCTAAATAAAGGACTGTTTAATATCTTATATCCCTTGTTATAAGCACTCTTATCGCTTAAATCAGGACGAATCTTTTGCATGGACTTCGTAATATTCCCACTCTTTGAATACTCGTCAAAGAACCTCTTAGCTTCATCCTCACGCTTTAATTCTGAAACACTCTTTGCCCTTGGCATACTCTCATCCTCTCTTTCTCTACCTCACTACATTATAAATGATTTCTATGTGGACGTTTTTACCCCTCGTTTACCCATCACTTACTACTCTCTTACTACTCGCTTACCCCTCGCAAAAATACATGAACTCATTTTTTTCAAAACTCGAATTTTCGTTTTCCAAAAATTTTTATCTAAAAAAGGGGGGGTTAGATATTATTAGTAATTCTTTTGTTAGCACTCTCTTGTGTATAGTGCTAGGTGTAAAAAATGTGGTTTGGTCGAGAGGGAAGGCATGGGGTGTGTAGAGTCGCTTTTTCCTGTTGCGATTTTCAAAGTTAGGCAGCAACCCAAACTTTATAGAATGTATGCAATTCAAAGACAATTTAATCAAGATCAAGCAAAGAGGTATAAACACTTTCAGCAACTTAAAGAAGAAAAAAAGACAATAAAAAAGCTAGCTAACTATAGTTTATGTTAACTAGCACAATAAATAAATAATAATAAATAATGCAATAAATAATAATATACTCCATATCCAATATTTAAAGAAGAAAGCAAGAATAAGAATAAATACAAGTATAGTCGTGAGCTGGTCAATCATTTAGTAGCCTTTCAAATTCATTTAATTTATTAATATAATAATTCATTCTCTTTTTTTCTCTTTTATTTTTAAAACGATCATCACTATATATATCAATCCAATTGCTTAACCCTTTTTTGTAATATTTTAAAAGCTGCTGAAACATAATTTTTTTAGAATATGAACTAAAAGTTACGCGATCGTTTCCAATTGAATTAAATATAATGTGATTTCCATAAGGGTATATGCTATATGCATACATATATTCATTGTTAAAAGCGCCTTTTTCACTATTTCTTATAGTTTGACAACTCAAACAAGATATACAACTACATATATTTCTAATATCTTTCATATATATTTTAGTCATTTTATTATACTTCCTTTCCAACGTTTTTTATTTTCATGTATCTTATGCAAGCGTTGCATACATTTTTTTTCATTCAGTAAACAACATTCACATAGATATTTATTTTTAATGAAGTAAACTTTTTGTCATTGTCATAACCTACCAATCAATTTTAATGTCGGTCAATACATGATCCCAACTAGTTCCAAAGTGCGTAACGCCCCAAATATACATATCAAGCGTTTCATTATAGTAAACAATTTCATTAATTTCTTGTAGCAGTCTAGCACCCCAATCGTCAACGATATACCACTGAAAAACTTCTAGCTCGTCGTCTTGTTCGTTTTCAAGCTCTTCTATTTGTTCATTTATTTCATTTATTTCATTTTCTAGAATTTGTGATTGGTTGTTTTTGCTTTTTTCTTCTAACTCGTCTCTTTTTTCTTCTAACTCGTCTCTTTTTTCTTCTAGTCCTTCTATTTCGTCGCTATTGTCAATAATACCGCTCACTTGATCCCATGAGCCTATATTATATGTCAAGCGCATGATGTCATTGTTTAACACAGCGTCGAAAGCCTTTGCAAGTGTTGCATAATCAACATAACCGCTCTCAATTCCATAATCACTAACAGCATTTCCATAATAGTATTTTTCTTTTTCCATTTTCTTTTTAGCCCCAATTTAGTTATAATAAGGACGTATATATATATTGGGGCTTTACCTCCATTACTATATTTATATATACGTTTTCTTTTTAGATGATTGTTTAGTTGCCAGCTTGTACGATCATCTTTTTTTATGCCTTTTTTTGTGCGCCTCCTTGTCTTTACACTGTTATTATACAATGATATCACTGTAATTTCAACCTTTTTTTTGCTTTTTGTTCACGAATCGTGAATATAATAGCGGATTTTTTCGTACTACACCGTGTTTTTGTCTAAGAATCGTGAACAATTTACAAAATACAAAATGTACAAAATACAAAATTTTTTCTCGATTCAGAACTACAAAATACAAAATTTATTTTATTTCTTGACAAAATTTTCTTTTTTGAACACTTAAATTATGCTTTAAATAAAGTATATTGTTAATTTTTCGTGAACAAATGATTAATTTAATAAAAAAAGGCAATAAAAAACCCATCAAACTACATTAGAAATTGATAGGCAGTTAATACTAGTAATAATAGTGTATATATCTTATTCTTATAGGGTATTGGGGGCTCTGTGGAGGATGTGTCTCCTCACTTCTTCTTTCCCCCGAGGTCAAACCCCCTCTTTATCTCCCCCGAACCTCTTTCTTATTATATATATGCCGAGGGACTTAAGATATATCGCTTTTTCTAAGATCAATCGTTTAAAATATGCAGAATTACTTATAATATAGGCTCTGTTAATACAGAACCTTAAACCATACAATCTTAAAGATATAGAATTAATAAAGAATTTCTAAAGGAGTATGAAATGAAATATCTGCCTATTCATTTCAGTAGTAGTATATGGCTACGTGACAATTTATGAACCAACCTAAACCAATTTTGTGTAAACATTAGTGCAAACATTATGGAACTTATCGTGTTTATTACGCATATTTGATTGTATGGACGTTTCTATATCTCTGAATTTACTTGTTTTTTCTTCTTTTTCCCCAACCTCTGTTGCGATACATAGGGTTATTTACGCATATGCCATTGCGATTGTAGGGGCTATTGCGTTCCTAGGGGCTAGTGAAAGCATAGGGGGCAAATTTTCATTGCGTTCATAGGGCGTAATTTTCTATTGCACCATCCCCCGTCAATTTAATATTGCACTTACACCGTTATAATATCCTCAGGTCTCCCCGAGGCACTCATTCTTGAGTAAGTAGAAGTAAAAAATGTCTCGTCAAGGAGTGGCAATATTTGGTCTTTTTTGGGTACTCCTTAACTGTATATATTATACCATTTTTCAATGCAGACGTGTGAAAAAAAGCCGATAAAAAAAGGCTATTTGTTGTTAGCCTCTTTCTTTTCTCTTTCTAAATCTTTTAAGATCAATTGTCTTACATAATCTGCCTTGCTTGGAACTGAATTTAACTTTTCTAGAATCTCTCTATTGTTCTTTGTCACGTATTTCAAACAAATTTGACTTACGTTATTTTTAGCATACTTATTATTTGCCCTTAATCTTGCTTCACTGCTTTTTGCCATAGATTTTACCCCCCTACTCTTCGATTTCATTACCTTCTTCATCCAATTTGAAGAAGTCCTGATAATAAGCATTACCAGTTTGACATGAAATCATGTATTCAATTTCATTATCACTCATTTCTGATAAAAGCTCAGATATTTTCGCTTGATATTCTTCTAAATATTTCGGTTCAGAATCACCATCACATTTTTCAATGTCATTTTCCTCTGCCACGAAATCTTCAATATCATCATAATGAATTACTTCATGATTTAAAAGATCTTCCATCAATTCACGAGCACTGTTGTAGAAACATACCCATCTCCATCTCATGTGTGTTGGTTGTCCTACCCATTTCTTCGATTGTCCGTTATAACTGCTAAGCACCATTGTTTTGTCCTCCTAAGTACCTAAGTACTTTTCTTTACACCCATATATTAGCATATAACGATATCTATGTAAATAATTAATTTAATAAATTCTGAATATATAAAATTGGATAGGGATAAATCAACCTTTAAAAGTCATAGGGATTTTTGC
>ENA-UOJD01000910-UOJD01000910.1-human-gut-metagenome-genome-assembly--contig:-P48-NODE-910-length-34907-cov-8.591071_pt1 | contig 34907 bp, 22 predicted proteins | sample MGYA00242342_ERZ723889 | MGnify/ENA metagenome assembly ERZ723889 | reverse complement strand
TCAGGGTTTCCTTTCGCGTTCCATCACCCGCCGCAGCGGCAGAATTGCAAAATAATACTGCAAAATTCTATTTTGCAATTCTGAAAGCAGCTTGTCAAAAAATCCCCGGAGGGACTTTTTTGACAAGCTGAGGCCCCGCTGCGGGTGCAGCGGGGCCATTGGGGATATTGCTTATTCTGCCGTGACGATCTGGCCGTTGACGAGCGCGAAGCGCACGCCCTCGTTCAGGCTGGTCAGGTTGTTCAGGTCGTTCTCCGTGAGCGTGTAATCCGCACCGGCTGCCACGACCGTACCGGCCGCAGGCGCACTGCGGAAGGCGATCTTCATCGCGCCGGGCAGGGCCGAGGCGATGTTCAGGCAGGCCGTCTTGCTCGGTGTATTCCAGAAGAACGGAGCATTGGTCATGTTCGTTCCGGCCTTCAGCTTCAGCGTGATGTCCGCCGCGTTCGTGCCGCTGCAGGCAAAGCCGTTGCCGTTTTCAGCCGAGGCGCAGGTGTTGCCGTAGAATTCGCCGCCCGTGACAGTGACCTTGCAGCCGTTCGTGGCCAGCAGAACGGTGCCGATGCTCATTGTGCCGGTCTCCGCCGTCAGCGCATTGTTGCGGTAGATACCGCCGTTCACTGTAATCTCCGCACCGGCCGAATCGCCGAGAATGGCGGCGCCGCCCTTGGTATTACTGACGACGTTGTTCTCAAACAGGCCGCCATTCACAGTAAGCTTGCTCTGGCCGAGAATGCTGAGGCAGGAATAGAGGTTGTTGCGGAACGTTCCGCCGTTGACGATGACCTCGGAAGACTTGTCGTCCGTTTTCTGCACCGAGCCTGTTGCAAAGACGGCGGAGCCCTTCCTGATGTTCTCAAAGACTGCGCCGTCCTCGATGGTAACGATCGAGCCATAGGCATAGATGGCATCATCGTCGAAATCGCGGAACACGGTGCCGGACTTAACGACGATCTGCGCCTTCTGGCCGTCGCTCCAGTCACCGCGGATTGCCGTAGCGTACTTGCCCTTGAGCTGATAATAGCGGTTGCCGTCGAACGTGATGTCCTCAAGCGTCAGTGTGCAGTTCAGGACCTCGACAAGATTGCCAGAGGTATTCGTGTCGTTCTCCAGCATGACATAGGCATTCGGAATGCCCTTCAGGGACCACGTCTCGTCGCTGCGTACCACAAGGCACTTGGGGGAAGAGCCCGCCGAAGCCGGCGGGATACTGATGATGTTGTCCCCCGTGGCGGACTGCCGCTCGATAAGCAGCTCCTTCGCGCGCGCGAACGTCAGAACGGCGGTCTCGGCCGTCTTGCCGTCGTTCGCATCGCTGCCGGTGGCCGCGAGATAGACGACCGTACCGACCACACGGGAAGCATTCAGGAAAACCGTGTTCGTTTCCGTGTCGACCGACAGCTTGTAATGGGAATCCAGCGGCTCTGTCAGCTCAATGTTCGCCAGATCGGCCTCGGTCAGCGTATAGCCGCTGCCGCCAACGATCTTGTTCATGTAAACCTGTGCTTCGAGCTTCAGCCGCAGCGGCTGCTTCAGAGCGGAGGTCACGAGAACCGGCAGACGGGCCGTGCTGTTCATCAGCAGAATTTCGCTTTCCACCATACTCTGGTTCGCAAGGATCAGGCTGCCGTGGGCGTAGATCTGGTACTCTGCGCCCGCCGTGGCGGTATTGCCGAAAATCCTGCCGTTTTCCAGCGTGCAGCTGCTGGGCTTCGTTGCCGAGCCGCCCTGCAGCAGGATGGCTCCTGCGGTAGCGCCGACATTGCCGGTGATCTCGCCACCCTTGAATTCGGCATTGACATACTGACCGACAATGATCGCGCCCACGCCCTTCAGGCTGCCCTCGGCAGCGGCATTGTTGGCGTAGATCTTACCGCCGTTCATTGTGAACGTCGTAAAGCCCTTCGTGGAGCTTCCGGACAAGCTGATGGCACCGGCCGGGACGCTCAAGACGCTGACGTTTGCCTTCGCGGCATCGGTCACGGTATTGTGGTGAATTTCGCCGCCGTTCAGGACGATGCTGCTGCCGCCTTTCGTGGTCGAAAGGCCGATCGTCGCCGTCTTGCAGGTGTTGTCATGGATGCTCGCGCCGTCGTTCATGGTGAAGTCGGCGTTATGCAGATAGAGAATATTGCTGCTGGTCGTAACGGTATTGCAGATCTCGGTGCCCGCATTCAGCGTCAGCTTGCCGGACGTGCAGTTGCCGACGATATAGCTGGAGAACGGCGTGCCGTCCTCGGCAGCCCAGCGCTGCGCGCCGCCGTCAATGCAGATATTCTGGAGCGTCAGGTTACCGGTGGCGTTCACCCAGAACATGTAGCTGCTCTTGTAGCCCTCGGCACGCGTGACCACCGCATCCGGATACTCGCTCAGATCCCAGACCTGCGTATCACCGACGGTGACCATGCTCGTGATATAAATGACCTTGTAGGCCGAATCCGCCAGCAGCTCCTTGGCGCGGGCAAAGGTCTTAACACCCTCTGCCGCCGTCATGCCGGATTTGCTGTCGTCGCCGTTCTTGCCGTCGAGGTAGACATAGTTGAGCTTTGCCTCGGCCCAGGCAGCATAGACCGTAACGTCGGCCTTGATGCTCTGATTACGGTCGAAGAGCTGCGTGCAGGCCTCGTCCGTATACCAGCCGTTGAAGACGTAGTTGTTCTTCGTCGGATTCTTCGGGTTCGTGACATACTTGCCGTGATCGACCTGCGTAGAATAGTAGACCTCGCCGTCGACGATATAGGTCACGGTATAGACATTGGTCTCCCACTTGCCGTAGAGCGTCAGGTTCGTCGTGACCGGCGTGGAGAAGTCATAGACCTGCGTGTAGGCGGCGTCCGTGTACCAGTTCGACACATGGGAGCCGACGCGGCGGGTCTCCGGCACGGGGACGGGCTGGCCCCACGTCACGCTCACGGGTGTGTCGACGTACATGGCGTTGGCGTTCGGGCTGATGACGAAATTGACCTGCATCGTACGGTAGCGGGTCGTGAAGTCGACCGTAACATCCTCATCAAAGTCCGAGAGGATGAATACGTTCTCTGCGCGGACGAGCGTGCCCGCGGAGGCGGAGGCGGTGTCGAGCTCAAAGCCGTTTTCCGCCACGCCGTAGAGGCCGAACTCCACATAGGGCTCGTTCGTGTTGACCTCGATGCTCGTGACCTTCTGGCCGTGGTACTTGGCATAGCCGTTCTCGCCGCGGAACGTGACGGTCACGGTCTTGCCCGGCTCCGTCGGCTCGGACGGCTCGGTGGGCTCCTGCGTGGGCTCTTCCGTCGGCTCCTCGGTCGGCTCTTCGGTGGGTTCCTCCGTCGGCTCTTCCGTCGGCTCCTCGGAGGGCTCCGTCGGCTCGACCGGCGTGTAATCCGTGACCTTCATGAGCGTGCTGAGGATCTTGGCGGCCTCGGCGCGCGTGATGGACTTCTGCGGCAGGAACGTGCCGTCCGGGTAACCGGCCAGGATTCCGGCCGCAGTCGCCACGGCGACGGCTTCCTTCGCATAGTCCTGGATGCTCGCGGCATCCGCATAGGTCAGCTCGCCGCCCTCGGGGAGCGTGAGCGCCTTCCAGCCCGCAAAGCGGACCAGCAGGGTCATGGCGTCCTCACGGGAAACGGCCTTGTCGGGGGCAAACGTGCCGTCCGGATAGCCGAGCACGATGCCGTTTTCCGCCGCCCAGCTCACGGCAGCGGAATACCACTGACCGGCCGGGACATCGGAGAAGCTGGTCTGCTCCGTGAGCGTGTCGCCGCTCAGGCGGGCAAGGACCGTGACGAACATGGCGCGCGTCATGGCATCCTCCGGCGCGAAGTTCTTATCGTCCACGCCATTCATGATGCCCTTTTCCGTGACGTCTTCGATATAGGGATGCGCCCAATGGGTGTCGAGCACATCGGCATAGCTGCTTCCCGCCGCAAAGACGCTCGGGCAAAGCCCAAGCACGAGCGCGACCGCCAGAAGCAGGGATAACATCCGCTTCTTCATGCAGATTTCCTTCCTTTCAGAATCGTTCGGGGGCGCTCCCGCCGCCGGAAGACGGCGGGAGCCTGCGGTCTCGGGATCAGTTCATCTTCAGGTAGTTGACGAGCACCAGAGCGACCTGCGCGCGCGTTGCGCTGCCAGCCGGGTTCAGCGTCGTGGGCGTCATGCCGACGATGATGCCGGACTGCACCGTCCAGCTCATGGCCTCCAGCGCCCAATCGGCGACCTCACCGCGGTCCTGATAGCCCGCAAGGACATCGTCCTTCGCGGTATACTTGCCGCCCCGCAGCTTCCAGTAGCGGTAGAGCATCGTGGCCATTTCCTGACGGGTGATCGGGGCCTCCGGGCGGAACGTGCCGTCGGGATAGCCGTTGACCACGCCCTGCTCTGCCGCCCAGTTGACGGCGTCGGTGTACCACTGGCCCTCGGCAATGTCCGTGAAGGACGCCGTGCCCTTCGCGGCAGACTCGCCCGCCTCACGATAGAGAACGGTCGCAAGCGTCGCACGGTCCAGCGTGGCGTTCGGCGCAAAGAGGCCTTCGCCCACACCGTTCATCAGGCCCGCGTCATAGGCAGCGTAAACGGCATCGTAATACCAGGCGTTCTCGTCCATCACATCCGCAAAGCGGAAGTCGAAGGCCAGCTGGAATTTTGCCTGCTTGCCGGTCTCTGTCTCGGTCAGCGTCAGCTCATAGCTCTTGCCGTGCTGGCCGCGGAACGTGAGCTGCAGGAGCTGCGTGCCCTCCTTCTGTGCGGCATAGGCCGCCCAGGCAAAGTGCACCGTGCCGGACTTTGAGGCGTCGAGGTCGGTGATGCCGGCCCCGGCATCCAGCGTACCGCGGGCAGAAACGAGCGTCAGGCCCTCGGGGTACGTCAGCTCCAGCCGTCCGTTCTTCAGTCCTTTCCCGGCAAACATGCCGACAGTCAGGCTGTTCGTCTTGCTGCTGTCCGTCGCGCGGACGTCATAGCCGGCGGGCTCGGCGGCCAGAGCCGTCGCACCGGCGCCCAGCAGCATTACGGCTGCAAGAAGCAGCGCAAAGAGTTTTTTCATCATAACAGGAAGTCTCCTTTCCGTGCCGCACTCACTGCAGAGCCGGGAGCGGCTGGGCCGTCAGCGTCTCCGCTGCGGCGGGCTCCAGCGCCTGCATGCCGGTCTGGCGCTCCGCCCACGGAGCAAGCGCCGCTGCGTTGTCCGCAGCCGCATTCTGCAAGGCGGAGTACAGGGCGACGGGCGCCGCGCTGATCTGCCCGATCGAAATGGGCCAGAAGATGTCGGCCGTCAGGTCCACATAGCTGAGCTTGGAGGCCGACGTGGTCAGCACACTGATGTACAGGCGGTTATCCGCATAGTACAGCGCAGAACCGGCGGCGTAGTTCGCCATCACGTCCGGCACGTTGCCGAGCAGTGAGCTGGAGTACAGGCCATAGGTCTTGCGGCCGTTGGCATTCTTGTAGTAAGCCATGGAGAAGAGGTAGACGCTGCCGTCGCTGCACAGCATGGCGAAATCATCGCAGGTACCGTACTGCTCCGTCTCCTCCGGGCCGACATAGGTCATGCCGACGATGTAGACACCGCTGCCAATGACGGAGGCAAAGCTGCCGAGGCTCGTCATCGTGCCGGTCGCGGTGTCGACACGCAGGAGATTGTAGCCGTAACCGGCCAGCAGGGTGCCGCCGTTCAGGTGCGGCAGATAGGCCATAGCCGTGTAGGCCGCTTTGCTCTGCGAACCGATCTTCGTAGCGGTGTAGTCCGTCTCATCAACGCTGTAGAGCGTGGAAACAAGGTTCTTTGCCTCATCCAGCTCGTTGCTTGCGAGCAGGAGCTTGCTCTCCGGGCCTCTCGTGACGGAAAGGACAGATGCGGGCAGGGGATTGTTTTCGTTCAGGGCCTTGATGCTGCTCTTGTCCTCGGTGTTCAGCTCGAGGAAGAGGGTCGTGTCATCCGTGCCGGGAACGGCCGCACGGAGCGTGGCGTTTGCCGCAGGCTGCTCGACATTGCCGCCGAAGCTCGTCTGATAGGCGGTGACATTGCAGGCGTAGTCATAGACCGCGACGAGCAGGTCGTTGGTGTAGATGCCGTCGAGCGGGAATTCCACCGTTGTCTCTGCACCGGGCTCCGTCTGGTTGACGGCCTGGCGCGCAAGGATCTGCTTGCCGTTGCGGCTGAGCAGAAGAATGGCCGCGACATAGCGGTTATCCTGCACCGTGACACTCAGAGAACGCTTGCCGGTGGCAGCGCTGCTGTGCAGCACGATGTCGTTGGCCTGCGGGGCGGTGTTGTCCAGCACGAAGCGGGTCGTCCAGAAGGCGCCCTCCGGCAGGTTCTCTTCGCCGCCGATGACCGTCTCCGTCTCGCGATCCCAGTAGTATTCCGAGACGGCGCGGGCGACGACCTCGATGGGCGTTCCCTCGGGCAGGAGCGTCTTGTTGTCCGCCGCGGTGCCGCGCCAGCTCAGGTTGACCTGCGTGCCGGTCGCGGACCATGCGGAGGAGGAGGCGGAGTAATATGCGCCGGTCGCCGTGCGGTAATCGACGGTCTTATAGACCTCGCCGGTCTCGGCATTGCGGATCGTGACCTTCAGATCGGACGCATTGCGGATCATGGTCGGAACGGCCGCATAGATCGTATTGCCGCTCTCATTGGCGAAGGACGCGCGGTCCGCGATGGCCTCGTCATCCTCGGCATAGAGGTTACCGCCGAAGTAGTAGCCGGACGTGGAGCCTGCCATGCGCTGCACGAGGAAGTTCGTGCGCTGGGCAACGTAGCCCGTTGCGCCCTCGGTGCACATATCCTCGAGATATACGGACTTGTCATACATGCTCGGCTCGGCCCAGCTGCCGTAGAAGCCCAGCATCGGGACGGAGAGCTGGCGGCCGTCGCCGTCGCAGGAATCGGCATAGAGGAAGCCCTCGATATAGGAGCCGTTCGGATAATGCCCGTTCAGCCACGCCTTGTCGCCGTCGGTCAGGCGGACGGTGAAGCTGACGTTCATGCTGCCGTTTGCGGGGACCTCGTAGGTCACGGCGTAGACGTCCACGACACTCTTGTCGCCCTTGACCGCCGCAAGATAGAGCTGCGCATCGGCCGTGGTGATGGTGCCGTCGGCATCGAGGTCGTACTTCTGCACGGTCTCGGCGTCGAGCGCGTCATGCGTACCGTTTGCGGCCTGCAGCAGGACGAGCGCATCCTGCTCGTCGACCTTGTCGTCGCCGTTAAGGTCATAGACATAGACGCTCTTGCCGTCGGCGGAGAACGTCACGTTCGCATCCAGCGCATAGGCGCTGTCGCTCATGTAATCCTCGCCCTCGATCTCCTCGACGGCCATGGTCGTGACCTTGCCGCTGAGTGCATAGTGCAGCGGAGAATCGGACAGGTTCTGGACGGAGAAGCTGCCGGTGTAGACGCCGGTGCGCTCCGCATCGTCGCCGAAGGTCAGCTTGACCTTACCGTCGTTGCCTTCCTTCCCACCGACGAGCAGATAGGCCGGAGATGTCACGGCCTCCTGCAGCTGCATCAGGCCGGAGCCCTGCTGGCGCGGGGAATAGGTCACGCCGGTGTCCGGGTCGGTCAGCGGCTCGGACGTGCTCATCATGAGCGCCATGGCCAGCGCACGGACCGTGAGGCCCTCCTGCTTGCTGAGCTTGTGTTCCTTGATGTACTGCGCCATGATCGCTGCGCCGCCCGCTGCGGACGGAGCCGCCATGGACGTGCCGCTCATCACGCCGTAGCTGCTGTGGTTCAGCGTGGAATAGATGTTTCCGCCGGGCGTCATAAGCTCGGGCTTCAGGTCGAGATTTTCCGTCGTGCCCCAGGAGGAGAACGAGCTGGGCTTGTAGCCGTCGGCCACGCCGTGCAGCGTCTCGGCCTTGGCGGAGACGGTCATCTTGCCGCCCCAGAGGCCGGTCGTCTCATCCTGCGTCGAAGCCGCGAGGATCTCCTTGGCCTTGGCCTGCTCGATCATAACGGCAGGATTCGGGAAGTTATAGTCCGACAGGTTCATGTTGATGGAGCCGGGCGCGTTGTTGTAGATGACGGCCGCCGCGGCACCTGCCTGAATGGCCGCGTTGGCCTTGTCCGAAAACGAAGAATTGCCGCGGGAGATCAGGACGACCTTGCCCTTCACGTCGACGTTTGCATAGTTCTCGGGCAGGCCGTAGATGCCCTCGCCCTTGACGGGATCGCCGAGGAAGACATAATCATACGTCGTGCCGCTCTGGTCCTCGCTCGTGTCGAGCGTGGAGAAATTCTTTGCGCCGTAGGTCTCGCCGGTGTCGCCGGGGATCGCGGCAACGCCGTTGAACTTGCCCATCACGCCGCTCATGCTCGTGTTCGTCACGGAGGCGATCGTGAAGGAGTTCGTATAGGAGCCGGGGCTGCCGCCGGTGTGCATGCGCACATCCGTCGTATAGGTCATGCCGGTTCCGGTCAGAACGTTCTCGCCCCATGCGCCGTTGTTGCCGGCAGAGATCGTTACGACGGTATCCGTGTTCCGGAAGCTGTCGAGGATCTGCTGATCACTCTTCGAGGCGTAGCTGCGGCCTGCGCTGCCGGAGCCGAGGGACAGGTTGACGCTGTCGCAGTTCAGCCAGATGGCGTCTTCGATGGCGGCCATATAGTCGGCAGAATAGGCGCCGCCGCCCACGCCGAAGACCTTCATCACGACGAGCTGGGCATCCGGGGCAACGCCCGTAACGCCGAGCTCCTGCTTGTCATAGTACAGGTCGCCGTCAGCGTCATAGTGCGGGACATAGCGGTTCGCCGCCGCGATACCGGCGACATGCGTGCCGTGGTCGCCGTTGCTGTCGCCCTCGGCATCGTGGGAGACATCCAGACCGTCGTCCACATAGTTATAGGCAAAGGGGACCTTGGCATTGCGGTACAGGTCGTCCGCCTTGGGCGGGTTCTCGTCCGCGGAAATGCTCAGGTTGGGCAGCGCCTTTTTGATCTCTTCCTTCGTCAGAAGGTTGTAATCGGAGATCTTCTTGCCGAAGCTCGCCGCGCTGATGCCCAAGCTGTAGTAATAGCCGCCCTCCGAGAACGAGGGATGCGACAGATCAAGGCCCGTGTCGATGATGGCAATGCGGCTGCCCGCGCCGGTGTAGCCGTCCGCCCATGCGCTGTAGGAGCCGACCATCTCGCCCGCAGTCGCCGTATCCGGCTGGACCGTCGCATCAAGCTCGTAGCGTTCCTCCAGATAGACATCCGCCACGCCGTCCACGGCAAGGATCTGCTCGATCCTGCCATAGGGCACCACCGTTGCAACGCCGTTGACGGCAACGGTGAACTGATAACGGATCTCCAGCTCCTCCCCGCCGAGCGCCTCGCGCTCGATGCGGTCGACCAGAGACAGCTGCTGCTTCTTCAGGCTGCTGCTGTAGCTGACAGCCGCCTCATCCTCCAGCAGGTCTTTGGTAGAGAAGCCCTTCTTCGCCAGGGAGTTCTGCTCGAACAGGATGATCACATGGACCTCCTCGTCCGCGGCAGGAACGTCCTGCTCCGCGTCCTGCTCTGCTTCCGGCAGCACGGCCGCGCCCGCATCGATCACGGAAGGATCGACCTCGGTATACGACACGTTTGCCGCGCTTGCGCCCGCGCCGAAGGACGGCAGGAGAGCAAGCAGCATGCAGGCAGCCAGGACAAATGCGAGGGATCGCTTCGCCTTGCCTTTTAACATCGCTTTTACCTCTTTCCTTTGATTTTCATTCTTTTACAGGAAAGGACGAATCCCGTTATCCTTTACCATGCAAAAGTTTAAGATAATTATGCCATAATCCTCCGTCGAATTCAAGGCTTTTTTCGGAAAAATATCCATTTTTTATCGTCATTTGGAGCAAAAGAAGAGGCCGCCCCGCCAAAGCGGAGCAGCCTCTCATCTTTAAGGTTCTGTAAAATCTTTGTGAAATATCAGAAGAATTATTCTGCGACAGCGTCCTTCAGAGCCTTACCGGCCTTGAACACAGGAACGCGCGTTGCCGGGATCTCGATGGTCTCCTTCGTCTTGGGGTTGCGGCCCGTGCGCGCCTCGCGCTGCTTCGTCTCAAAGGAGCCAAAGCCGACGAGCTGCACCTTGTCACCCTTGACGACGGCTTCCGTGATGGTCTCAACGACGGCGCCGAGCGCCTTCTCTGCGTCCTTGCGGGACAGGCCGGCCTTGTTGGCGACTTCCGCAATGAGTTCAGTCTTGTTCATAATGGGTATCCTCTTTTCTCAGTATATCATTCTCCGGGGAGATCCCCGAGCGCATGCTTATAAAATCTACCACATGCCGGGCAAATACGCAAGGTTTTTTCTGGAAAAAATCAGCGAACGCGCAGAATTTTTGCAATTTTCTCGCCCTTGGGCAGCAGCAGGCAGTCCTCATAGGTCAAAACCTTGAGCACAATGATGAGCACGACGTACACGAGGACCGCCACGACGATGGAGCCGAGGCAGGCGACGGCACGGCCCATGCCGATGCGGCCGAGGCCCCAGTAGGCCAGCCACGTCGTGCCGCCCATGAGAACGGCGGCGATGGTCGTCTTCCACAGGTTCGGCAGGAGCTTCGGCGCATTGCGGCGCAGCACGCGGCGCATGGCGATGAGGTTCAGCACGGTGATGACGGCATAGCAGGCGATGGTGCCGACGGGCGCGCCCGTGATGGCGATATCCGGGTTGCCGACGAGAATGTAGTTGACGATGACCTTGACGATGCCGCCGATGAGCGTGTTGACGACGGGGATGACGGCGTGGTTGTGCGCCTGCATGATGGCGTCCGTCATGAGCACGATGCTGTTGAACACCACGGCGACGCCGAGGATGGCCATGAGCTTCGTGGCGAGCGTGAGGTTCGCGCCGGTGTAGCCGCCAAGCAGGGCGACGATGGGCTCTGCCAGCACGATGAGGCCGACGGCGCAGGGCATGGCGATGAGGCCCATGAGTCGCAGCGACGAATTCTGCACGGAGCGCACGCCGCGGCGGTCCTGCAGCGTCAGGCTGTTCGTAATGGCCGGGATGATGGCGATGGTGATGCAGGGAATGAAGGCACAGGGGAAATTGAAGATGGTCTGGCAGTAGTTATAAACACCCTTGACGACGTCCGCGCGCTCCTGCGTGTAGCCCGCGGCATTGATGAGGCGGTTCATGGCCGTCGCCGCATCGAACAGGTTGATGATCTGCAGACCGGCTGCGCCGAGCGTGATGGGCACGGCAATGGCCAGCAGGCGCTTGAGCGTCTCGCCTGCGGGTCTTGCCTGCCCCTCCGCGCGGCTGAGCTCGCGTGTGCGGCGGCGCGTCTTGCAGAAGAGGTAGAGGGCCGAGAGCACCGTGCCGATCGTCACACCCGCGATGGAGCCGGCAGCGGCCAGCGGGCCGTCGCCGAGGCGGTTCATGACGAGCCAGGCAAGGCCGAGGCCGAGGAAGAGCTTGCACAGCGCCTCGATGATCTGGCTGACGGCCGTAGGAGCCATGTTCCCCTGCCCCTGGAAGAAGCCGCGGCAGGCGGAGATGTAGCACACGAAGAGCACGGCCGGGCCGAGCGCAAAGATGGACCACATGGCATTCGGGTTCTCCATCATGTTGGCCAGCTGCTTCGGAATGATCAGCATCAGCGCCGAGCCGATGATACCGATGGACAGGAAGGCCATGAGGGAGACGCGGTAGATCTGCCGCACCTGTTTGCCGTTATTCAGCGCGCGGGCCTCGGAGATCATGCGGCTCATGGCGACGGGCAGGCCCGTCGTGGAGATCATGAGCAGCACGGTGTAGATGTCATAGGCCGTGGTGAAATAGCCGTAGTTTGCCTCGCCGATGAGGCGGTTGAGCGGGATTTTGAAGAACATGCCGATGACCTTGACGATCATCGTCGCCAGCGACAGCACCGCCGCACCGGCCAGGAAATTCTGCTTCTTCGTTGTCTTTTCTTCCAACATTCATCCGTCCTTTCCGTTGGGATCAGCTGCGCGCTTCTTCGAAAATGCGCGGCATGACGTAGCCGGACAGCTCGCGCACGACGCTGTCGAGGTCGATCGTCGGATACTTGCCCGCAGCATAGAGCACCTGCCCGCGCACCATGGTCATCACGACGTCGTGGCCGGAGGCGGCATAGACGAGATGCGACATCACATTGTGGCACGGCATGAGATGCGGCGACGTGAAGTCGAGCAGCACGAGGTCGGCGTCCATGCCGAGCTTCAGCATGCCGCACTCGGCCTCGCGGCCCTGCGCGCGCGCGCCGCAGGCCGTCGCCATCATCAGCACGGCCTCGACCGGCAGCGCCTTCGGGTCGCCGGACGTCACCTTGGCCATGAGGGCCGCGGCCTTCATCTCCTCGAACAGGTCGAGGTTGTTGTTCGACGCGGACGAGTCCGTGCCGAGGGCCACGTTCATGCCCGCCTTGACCATCTCCGTCACGGGGGCGCAGCCGGAGGCGAGCTTCAGGTTCGAAACAGGGCAGTGCACGGCCGTCACGCCGCGCTTGGCCAGCAGGCGCATGTCCTCCGGCGTGACCCAGACGCAGTGGGCCGCAATGGCGCGCGTGTCAAAGACATAGTGGCAGTCGAGCACCTGCGCGGGCGTCAGGCCGTTTCGCTCGAGGCACTGTTCGTGCTCGGCCTTCGTCTCGGACAGGTGGACGTGCATACCGACCTTCTCGTTGATGGCAAATTCGCTCAGCGCGTCCCAAAGGCGGTAGTCCGAGGTATATTCGCCGTGCACGGAGGCCTCGATGCGGATGCGGCCGTTGTCATAGCCGTCCCACTTTTCCTTCAGGGCGACAAGCTCGCGGCAGGCGGGGTGCGTTTCAAAATCGAAGTCCTCGCCGAACAGTGTCGCGCCGCGGGCAATGTTGGCCTTGATGCCGGACTCGGCCACGGCCTCGGCGATCTCGTCGCAGAAGTTATACATATCCGAGATGGATGTCGTGCCGAAGCGGACGCACTCTGCAATGGACAGCAGAGCGGCTGCCTTGGCGCTGCGGCCGTCGAGCCGGTCCTCATGCGGGAAAATATAGTCGTTGAGCCAGCTCGAGAGCTCGACGTCGTCGGCATAGCCGCGCAGCACGGACATCGGCAGATGCGTGTGGCAGTTGATGAGGCCGGGCATGAGCACCATGCCCTCACCGGGAACAAGGCGCTTTGTCTTCTCCTTGGGGGCCTCGCGCGCGAGATAGCTGATCTTGCCGTCCGTTACGCCGAGGTAGGCGTCAAAGTAGACGTGCATGGCCTCGTCCATGGTCACGATCGTCACATTGGAAAATAAAGTGTCCATAAATTTCCTTTCCGTGCCTCACAGCAGGCGGAACGCCGCGTCCTTCTGAGCCAGAACGTCGTCGATGCGCTCGAGATACTGCTGCGGGAATTTGGGATTGTGGAAGCGCTCCAGACGGCCGTCGGGCAGGTTGATCTTCGTCATGGCCCCGCCGCCGAGCGACACGATGGAATGCATCTCCTCCATCATATAGATGTTGTAAAGTCCGGCCGTGCCCGGGCGGCACCAGCCGATGTTCTCAAAGCTGCCGGACATGTATTTCTGCCGGTAGAGATAGTAGGGCGTGTAGCCCGCCGCGCGGAGCGAGGTCTCCGCTCCGGCCAGCATCTGCGCCACATCGTCCGCCGAGGGAAGCTCCATCCGCTCGGCATAAAGGTCCGCGCCCTTTTTGAGGGCCAGCGTGTGGACGGTCACGTTCTCCGGGGCCAGCGCCAGCACCTGCCGCAGCGAATCGGCAAACGACTTCGGGTCATCGCCGGGCAGGCCCGCGATAAGGTCCATATTCACAGCGTCATAGCCCGCTGCGCGCGCCGCCTCATAGGCGGCCGCGGTCTGCGCCGCGGTGTGGCGGCGGCCGACCCGCGCAAGGACGGCGTCATTCATGGTCTGGGGGTTGATGCTCATGCGGCCGCAGCCCATGGACGCGATCGTTTCGAGCTTTTCGGCATCGAGCGTGTCCGGGCGGCCGCCTTCCACCGTATATTCTACCAGCTCTGTCAAGTCAATATGTGTCCGCAGCGCCTCCATGAGCCTGCGCAGCTGGGCCGCCGAGAGCGTCGTGGGCGTGCCGCCGCCGATATACAGCGTGCGGACCGTCCGGCCGGACGCACGCAGCAGGTCGCCCGTGTGGGCGATCTCGCGCACCAGCGCGTCGAGATACGGCTCAAGCAGGCCGGAAAAGCGCTCGATGGACGAGCTGACGAAGCTGCAGTAGGCGCAGCGTGTCGGGCAGAACGGGATGCCGACATAGACGGACACGTCCTGCGGCCGCAGCAGCTGCGCTGCCTGTACCGTAGCCTCCGAGGCCTCGACGCACAGGCGGCTGCGCTCCGGCGAGACATGGTAGCGCGTGCGCAGGAGCTTTTCCGCCTCGGCGGGCGTTTTACCCTCCAGCAGGGCGCGCGTCGTGAGCTTCGTCGGGCGGACGCCGGACAGACTGCCCCAGGCGGGCGGCTCGCGCAGGCACATGGCCGCCTCATAATAGGTATTTTGCAGCAGACGGCGGCGCGCAGGCACATCGGCCTCCGCCGCGCGCAGGCGGCGGCAGGCGCGGCCCGTTTTGCCGTGCAGCGTGATCTCGGCCGTGGCCGTGAGCCAGACCGCGCCGGTGTGCAGGGACGAAACCGCCCCGTCGCCGGAAAACGGCTCCGTCACCGGCTCCATCGGCTCCTCCGGGAACAGGGCGAGCTGGAGCTGCTCGACGGCATAGCGGTCGTCGTGGCCGCGCAGGAGCAGCTTCATGCCATCGCCTCCCGCAGATAAGGATTGTCCGCGCGCTCGGCATCCAGTGTCGTGGCCGGGCCGTGGCCGGGCAGGACGGCATAGTTGCCGGGCAGCTCCGCCAGCCGCTTCAGGCTCGTGCCCATCTGCGCCGGAACGCCGCCTGCCAGATCGACACGGCCGCAGGAGCCCGCAAAGAGCGTGTCGCCGGAGAACAGGACGTTCTCGCACAGGAGGCACACGGAGCCGGGCGTGTGGCCCGGCGTCTCCAGCACGGTAAAGCGCAGGCTTCCGACCTCGACGGTGTCGCCGTCGGCGTAAGTATCCGTGTAATACAGCGGCCCGGCCGTCAGGCGCTCGGGCAGAACCGTGTCCGCCTCGCACAGCCAGACGGGGCAGCGCGCCGCCTCCGCCACGCCGCGCACGCCGCCGACATGGTCAAAATGACCGTGCGTCAGCAGGACAGCGCGGATGGTCAGGCCATAGCGCTGCGCTGCCTCCAGCACGCGCTCTGGCGTATAGCCGGGATCGATGACGGCGCAGACGCCGTCGTCATCCGCAGCGAGATAGCAATTGGTCTGGTAGCTGCCCAGCATCAGGGAATAGACCTTCATGGGATCCTCCTTTTCAGTCATCGGGCGAACGCATAGGGAACTCCCAGCGCGCCGGAATCGGTATAGGCCGAGACACTGCTTCCGGCCTCAGTGGTGTTATCGTACGCTTCATCGACGTTCCGCTCCAGCGTGCCGCCGACGAGAACGCGTTTTCCGAATTTGGTTCGAAACAAATCCTTCCTATGGGCGCTTCTTTCTGTGTTGTGCTTACAGGGGCAACGATAAAGCGTACAAACCAATTGCATCTGTAGCGGCGTTCCCTGCGTAGGCCCACCGGGCGAGAGAAAATGTAGCGGCGCTCAGTGAGCGCCATAGGCAGTTGCGATTCCTTTGGCAGGGATTCCATGGCTTGAGATACCCAGATTTGTCATTGCGAGGCCCCGAAGGGGCCGTGGCAATCTCGGGAAGGCAGCTGCGATTTCGCCGATAGCTTCCCCACGATCCGACCGGGTACTGCGAGATTGCCACGGGCGCAAAGCGCCCTCGCAATGACAAATCGGAAGCCATCACCATTTTAACGACAGCCTGTACCGGTCGGCAATGCAGCGCCGGGAGGGGCATGCCCCTCCCCTACAAGGCGGGTACGGTCGACGATGCTGCCCTATAACTTGCCAGCCTGCAAGGCGCTCGCTGAGCGCCGCTACAGACGCAATCGGTGCATACCGTTTTATCGGCAGCCTGTGCATATCGGCGGTTCTCCGGAACGGCCGGGATCAGCCCCTTCTCGGCTGGAGCAGCTCGTCCGTATCGAGCAGGATGGTGACAGGGCCGTCGTTTTCCGAGGCGACGAGCATATCGGCCCCGAACCGGCCGTGCTGCGGCTCAAAGCCGCGGCTGCGGCACTCCTGCAGGAACTGCTCATACAGCGGAACGGCCAGCTCCGGCAGGGCCGCGCCCGTAAAGCTCGGCCGCTTGCCCTTGCGGCAGTCGGCATAGAGCGTGAACTGGCTGACGACGAGCACCTGCCCGCCGATATCGGCGAGGGAGCGGTTCATTTTTCCCGCCTCGTCGCAGAAAATACGCAGGCCGAGCGCCTTGTCGGCCAGCTTTTCGCACAGCTCCGGCGTATCGTCCGGGCCGACGCCGAGCAGGATGAGCAGGCCGTGGCCGATCTCGCCCACGACGCTGCCCGCAATGGAAACGGAGGCGCTTTTTACGCGCGTGATCACAGCTCTCATCAGTTCTGCCCTCTTCTCACATCGATCACGCCGTCAATGGCGCGGATCTTCGTCCGGATGGTCTCCAGCTCCTGCACGTTGCGCACCTCGAACGTGGCGACGGTGCGCGCCTTTCCGGCAGGCATATCACGGCCGGAGAGCTCCGTGACCTTCAGCTTGGCCGCGCTCAGCGCCGTGGCGATATCGAGCCAGATGCCGCTGCGGTCCGTGGAATCGATCTCAAATGTGGTGGAGAACGGCTTGTCCTCCGTGCTCCACGCGACCTTGACCCAGCGCCCTGCCTGCTTCGGGTCGGAGGCGCCGGACGCATTGCGGCAATCGCGGCGGTGGATGGACACGCCGTAGCCCTTTGTGATAAAGCCGACGATGTCGTCGCCCGGCACCGGCGTGCAGCAGCGCGAGAACTTGATCATGCAGGAATCGATGTCCTCGACGATAACGCCGGAATCCTTGTGCCGGCCGCCCTTGCCCGGCTCGGGCTGCTTCTGCACCTCGCGCACGGGGGGCGCGGGCGTCTGGCGCGTAGCGCGGATGAGGTCGTCGCGGATGCGGCCGAAGGCCTTGGCCGCCGTCAGACCGCCGTAACCGATGGCGGCATACATATCGTCAAGGCAGTCGAACGACAGCTTTTTCAGAAGGCCCGGCAGCAGCTCGGCATCCTGCAGCACGGCGGGATTGACGTTTGCGCGGCGCATCTCGCCCTCGAAGCTCGCCTTGCCGTGCACGATGTTCTCCTCGCGCTTTTCCTTTTTGAACCACTGCTTGATCTTCGTGCGCGCGCCGTTGCTCTTGCAGATATTCAGCCAGTCGCGGCTCGGGCCCTTGGCCGTTTTCGACGTCAGGACCTCGACGATGTCGCCGTTGCACAGCTGCTGGTCGTAGCTTGCGATGCGGTTATTGACCTTGGCGCCGACCATGGCGTTGCCGACGCCGGAATGGATGGCATAGGCAAAGTCGATGGGCGTGGAGCCGGACGGCAGGGACATGACCTTGCCCTTCGGCGTGAAGACAAAGACCTCGTCGTCGAACATATCGACCTTGAGGGAGTGGATATAATCCTCCGCATCGGAGTCCTGCTGCGTTTCCAGCAGGCGGCGGACCCACTCGAACTGCTTTTCGTCGCCGCCCGCGACGCCCTGCTTGTATTTCCAGTGGGCCGCGATGCCGTATTCCGCCGTCTCGTGCATCTCCCAGGTGCGGATCTGCACCTCGAACGGAATGCCCTGCTGACCGATGACGGTCGTGTGCAGGCTCTGGTACATATTGGGCTTCGGCGTGGAGATATAGTCCTTGAAGCGGCCGGGGACCAGATTGAACAGGTCGTGGATGTGACCGAGGACGTTATAGCAGTCCGGGATGGAATCGACGATGACGCGGAACGCATACATATCGTAGAGCTCGTCGATCGTCTTGTTCTGGGCCTTCATCTTGCGGTAGATGGAATAGACGTGCTTGATGCGGCCATAGATGGAGCCATGGATGCCCACGGCGGACAGGCGCGTGGTGATCTTGCTCTGGATGGCCTTCATAAAGGCGTCCGCCTCGGCCTGATGGGCGTTGAGATAGCGCATGATCTCGTTATAGCCCTCGGGATCGAGGTATTTGAGGCTGGTATCCTCCAGCTCCCATTTGATCTTCTGCATGCCGAGCCGGTGGGCCAGCGGCGCATAGATGTCCATGGTCTCACGGGACTTGGAGATCTGCTTGGCCGGGCTCTGGTACTGCATGGTGCGGGTGTTGTGCAGGCGGTCGGCGATCTTGATGAGGATGACGCGGATGTCCTTGCTCATGGCCATGAACATCTTGCGCAGGTTCTCCATCTGCTGCTCCTCGAGCGTGGAGTACTCCACCCGCGTCAGCTTTGTGACGCCCTCGACGAGCGAGGCGACCGTCGGCCCGAAATTGCGGGCGATGTCGTCATAGGTCGAGTCCGTATCCTCGATGCAGTCGTGCAGCAGCGCGCCGAGGATCGCGTCCGTATCGAGGCCGATCTCCGCAACGATCTCCGCCACAGCCAACGGATGGATGATATAGGGCGAGCCGTCCTTGCGCTTCTGGTCCTTGTGCTTTTCGCGCGCGTAGTCCACGGCGCGGTCGATGAGGGCCATATCGACATTCAGCTTGCGCGCCGCGATGGTGCGCTTCATGCTGAGATAGTGTTCCTGAAAGGTTTCCATTCAATCACCTGCTTTGAGCTTGCGGAGCGTGCAGAACAGCACGCTGTTTTCCAGTGGGTTCGTCCGGTGCGGCACGATGCGCACCGCAATGGCGCTGCCGCTGCGCCGCAGAGACACAAGGCCGAGCTCGGCCAGGATCTCCAGGCAGGCAATGGCGCGGCGCGCCGCCTGCGGCCGGGGAGAAGACGCCGCGATCTGCAGGCAGAGGCGGTCGGTATTGTCCCGCAGCTCCGCGCCGCCGGGGGCCGTGCGGCGGAGGAAGTTCCACACGCCGATGACGTCCTCGCGGTCCGGGGCCAGCGCCCGCAGCTCGTCGGGGCGCAGCGCCTCGTGCGCGCGGAAACGGTCATAGAGCTTCGTCGGCTCGACGCGGCGCAGGTCGATCAGATTGAGCTGCACCGAGCGGCGGCCGCGGAATTCGTTGATCTGCGGCGTGAAGGCTGCGTCGACCCGGTCGCCGGGACGGAGCTTTGCCGACAGACGCCCGGCCGAGAAGAAAATGGCCTGCACAGGCGTGCCGTCCGGAGCCTGCAGACGCAGGCGCAGATGCTTGCCGCTGCCGACGGCCATGGCATGCTCCACGGTCAGGCCGCTCAGGCTGAGCACGGGCTTCGGGCAGCCCGCGCCGCATGGCTCGAGCTGCGAAAGGCCGCGGACGTTCTCCTCCGTCAGGAGGGACGCCTCGATCTCGCAGTCGACCTGCAGCGTGGCCTCCACCGGAGCGGACGCCGCATAGGCCGCGGCGCAGCGGCACATGGCCGCGCGGAAGGCGTCGATATTCTTCCGGGCAATCGTGAACCCGGCGGCAAGCTCATGGCCGCCGTAGCCCTCAAGCAGGCCGGAGAGCTCCGTCAGCGAGGCAAACAGGTTAAAGCCGCCGTAGGAGCGGGACGAGGCCTTGCCGCGTTCGCCGTCCAGGCAGATGAGGAACGTCGGGCGGCAGAATTCCTCGGAAAGGCGCGAGGCCACGATGCCGACGACGCCCTGATGCCAGTGCTCACCCGCCAGGACGATCGCGCCGTCCGGTGCGCCGTGCAGGCGGCTGACGGCCTCACTGTAAATTTCGGATTCGATGGTCTGCCGCTCGCGGTTCAGGCGGCAGAGCGTTTCGGCCAGCCGGTCGGCCTCCTGCGGGTCCTGCGTCAGAAACAGGCGCACGGCCAGCTCAGCCTGCTCCATACGCCCGGCGGCGTTGACACGCGGCGCGAGTATATAGCCGATGGTCCCGGCAGTGATCTCCTGCTCCTCGCAGCCGCAGGCATGGATGAGGGCGCGCAGGCCCAGCCGCTGCGGCTGGCGCAGGGCCTCGAGGCCCATGACGACAAGGCGGCGGTTCTCGCCCTGCAGCGTCATAACGTCTGCAATCGTGCCGAGGCAGATGAGATCGCAATAGCGCCGGGCGACGCCGTCCTGATCGCCGCTGAGCGCAGCGGCCAGCTTGAAGGCGATGCCGACGCCGGAGAGCATCGTGTGCGGATACGTCCGGTCCGGCCGGTGCGGGTCCACAACGGCCGCGCACTGCGGCAGCTGCTCCTTGCACTCATGATGGTCCGTGACGACGAGCGTCACGCCCAGCTCCCGGCAGAGCTCGGCCTCCTCCAGCGCCGTGATGCCGCAGTCCACCGTGATGATGAGCCGCACGCCCTGCGCATGGAGCTGGCGGATGGCCCCGGCGTTCAGGCCGTAGCCCTCCTCGAGCCGTCCGGGGATGTGGACGACGCAGTCCGCACCCATGCCGCGCAGAAAATCCGTCAGCAGGCAGGTGGCCGTGATGCCGTCCACGTCATAATCGCCGAACACGGCGATGCGCTGCCCGAGCTGCAGCGCCTGCCGCACCGTCTGCACGGCGCGGTCCATCTCCCGCAGGAGAAAGGGGTCAAACAGCGGCGCGTCCGCGCACAGCAGCTCCTGCGCCTGCTGCGGAGTCCCGCAGCCGCGCCCGGCCAGCACGCGCGCCGTCAAAGGCGAATAGCCCGCCTGCTGCAGCGCATCGACCGCGGCGCTGTCCGGCAGGGCGGTGTTCCAGATTCCGTACTTCACACCAGATACACATCCTGATCAGGGCCACACCGCATCCCGGCATCTTCGGCCTTCGCCGGATGCTCTCGCCAAATTGTGCGGTGCTTCCTTAAATTCTTTTTCATCTTCTCATTATAGCAAACTTTCCTCCGGCATACAATACAACTATGCAAAAAAGCTCCGGCAACACCGCACAATTCAGCGAGAGCATTCGGCGGAAAATGTCCGGCGAATGCCAAAGGGGAATTATGCGGTGCTGCCATCTGTTTCCGGAGCAAAAAAGGGGGACTGTCCTATGCGCCGCCGGAAAACCGCCGTCCTGCTCGTACTGACGGCCCTGCTTGCCGCCGGGTTCCTGCTGTGGGGAAACTGCAGTCTGCAGACGACCGAGACCGCACTCGTCTCCCCTGCCCTGCCGCCCGCGTTCGACGGGCTTCGCATCGTGGAGCTGGCTGACCTGCACGGCCGCGTGTTCGGCCGGGGCAGCCGCCGCCTGCTTGCGGCCGTGCGCCGGGCGGAGCCGGACCTCATCTGCATCGACGGCGATCTGTTCGACGAGCACACGGACCTTGCCATGCTGCCGCCGCTGCTGCGCGGTCTGTGTGCCATTGCGCCCGTGTATTATGTGACGGGCAATCACGAATGGCGCGTGCCCGGCCTGCGCGGCATTCTGGCGCAGATGCGCGCCTGCGGCGTGACGGTGCTGCAGGACGACTGGCGCGTGCTCCGGCGCGGGGAAGACGCGCTCATCGTCGCCGGAACGGATGACCCCTGCGGCCCGGCGGAGCGCAAAACGCCTGCGGAGCGGATCGCGGATATCCGCGCGGAGGCCGGAGAGGCCGCCTTTCTCCTGCTGCTGACGCACCGTAACGACCAATTGCCGCAATGGAGCGCCCTCGGCGTGCAGGCCGTACTGGCCGGGCACTGCCACGGCGGCGTCGTGCGGCTGCCGTTCGTGGGCGGGCTGTTCGGCACGGACAGGCGGCTGTTCCCCGCATGGGATGCCGGGCTTTACCGGCAGGGCGAAACGGCCCTGTATGTCAGCCGCGGGCTTGGCTATACAAACGTGCACTTTCGTCTGTTCAACCGGCCGGAGGTCGCGGTAATCGTTCTGCGCCGGGGCAGCCCTGCAATAAATTCGTAAACAAATCGTAAATATTCCGGGGAAAGGGTTGTAAATCCGCCTCACCGCATTATAATTGTTCTCAGGTGATAACTATGTTCCGACGTTTGGGCGCAAGCATCCGCAAATGGATGTACGGCCGCTACGGTTCTGATCAACTGAATATGCTCCTGCTGGTGCTGGCCGTCATCCTGAGCCTCACCAACACCATCCTGACCTACGCGCTGCGGACCAGCACGGTCTACCGCGGCATCATCGCACCGATCCTGTCACTGTTGATGTACGGTCTGCTGATCCTCGCCATGGTCCGCATGTTTTCGCGGAATCTCAGCCGCCGCGAGCGGGAGAACCGCCGGTTCCTGCAGCTGTGGATGCGGCTGCGCGACCGCAACAACCGCTATTTTCGCTGCCCGTCGTGCGGGCAGACCGTCCGGGTCCCGAAGCACCGCGGCAAGCTGTGTATCCGCTGCCCGAAATGCGGCGAAAAATTCATCCGCAAGACCTAGCCCGAAACCCGCAGCCAGCCGCTGCGGGTTTTTGCTGCCCATTACAGGGGCGGGGCATGCCTCTCCCCAGACTGTCAAAAAGCCTGCCCAGCCGAAAGTTTCGGAGGGAAGAAAAGTGTGAAAGGAAACCGTCAGGGTGTCCTTTCGCGTTCAATCACCCGCCGCAGCGGAAGAATTGCAAAATAAAAATACAAAAACTTATTTTGCAATTCTGGAAGCAGCTTGGCGAAAAAGGCCCGAAGGGACTTTTTTGACAAGCTGGGGAGCGGACAGCCGGGCCCGGCGCATTGCTGCCGATCCGAACAGGCTGTCGATAAAACAGGGAAGGCCAAAGGTTTGTCATTGCGAGGAGGCCGGAGGCCGACGTGGCAATCTCGTGCAGGCAATTACGATTTCGCCGACAGCTTTCCCACAATCCGGCCAGGTACTGCGAGATTGCCACGGGCGCAAAGCGCCCTCGCAATGACAATTCTGGAGGCGTCACGCCACAGAATCCATGTGCCACATGCTGCTGGCCTGCATGGCGCTCAGGGAGCGCCGCTACAGACGCAATTGGTGCACACCGTTTTAACAGTAGCTTGTACAGACTGCAAGTGCCTTCCCGAGATTGCCACGGGCGCAAAGCGCCCTCGCAATGACAAGTCGATAGCTTTTTCCATTTTAACGGTAGCTGGTACAAATCGTTTGTGCTGTGCCGGGCCCGGCTGTCTGCTCCCCTACAAAGCACGACCGGAAACTTTCCGCTTGCCGCAGGCCCTACAATATTCGGCCCGAAATGTTGCATTTTTCTCCGGAACATGCTAGAATATTATGATAATTCCATGATTGGAGGCGCAGGATATGACCTGGGAAGAAATGACATCCATGGCAGCCGAGGAGGGCTTCGCGGCTGCGGTTGTGACCGACACGAAGGACATTCCCTTCGATCCGTCGTTCCGGCCGCTGTGCGCCGAGAATCTCTGCGGCAAATACGGCGCAAATTACAGCTGTCCGCCCGACTGCGGCACGCCGGACGAGATGCGCGCGCGCATTCAGGCGCACCGCCATGCCCTCGTGCTCCAGACGATCTGGGAGATCGCAGACTACAGCGACTCGAAGGCCATCAAGGCCGCGAAAAAAGAACACAACGCCGCAACGCTGCGCCTGCTCGGCCGTCTGCGCCGCGCGGACGTGCCCGGCTTCCCCGTCGGGGCCAGCGGCTGCGCCCTGTGTGAGACGTGCGCCATCGTGGAACACGAGCCCTGCCGCTATCCGGACCTGTATTATTCCTGCATGTCGGCCTACTGCATCTTCGTGCGCAGGCTCGCGGAGCAATGCGGCATGGAATATGACTGCGGGCCGGGCCTGCTGGCCTTTTTCGGCATGTACGTTTTTGACTGAGCGAAAGGAGACCCCATGGATTTCAAGCTGCACGCGCCCTACAGCGCCACCGGCGACCAGCCGGAGGCCATCCGCAAGCTGACGGAGGGCGTCCGCCTCGGGCTGGACGAGCAGGTGCTGCTCGGCGTGACCGGCTCGGGCAAGACGTTCACGATGGCCTCGGTCATTGCGAACCTGAACCGCCCGACGCTCGTGCTGGCGCACAACAAGACGCTTGCGGCTCAGTTGTGCTCGGAATTCCGGGAGTTTTTCCCGGAAAACGCCGTGGAATACTTCATTTCCTACTACGATTACTACCAGCCGGAGGCCTATATCGCCCACACGGACACCTATATCGAAAAGGACTCCGCCATCAACGACGAAATCGAGCGCCTGCGCCACAGTGCGACGTCGTCGCTGTTCGAGCGGCGGGACGTCATCGTCGTCTCGTCCGTTTCGTGCATCTATGGCCTTGGCGACCCCATCGACTATAAAAACATGGTCATCTCGCTCCGCACGGGCATGGAAAAGTCCCGCGAGGAGCTGATGCAGAAGCTCGTGGAGATCCGCTATGAGCGAAACGACCTGAATTTCACCCGAAACACGTTCCGCGTGCGCGGCGATACCGTGGAAATTTACCCCGTCTACTGGTCCGGCCGAGCCATCCGCGTGGAGTTCTTCGGCGACGAGATCGACCGCATCTCCGAGATCAACGCCGTCAGCGGCATGCCGGAGCGCGTCATCAGCCATGTGGCCATCTACCCCGCCTCGCACTACGTCGCCTCGCGGGACAAGCTCAACCGCGCCATTCTCGAGATCGAGCGCGAGATGGAGGAGCGTGAGCGCTGGTTCAAGGAGCACGACAAGCTGCTTGAGGCCCAGCGCATCCGCCAGCGCACGATGTATGACATCGAGATGCTGCAGGAGATCGGCTTCTGCAGCGGCATCGAAAACTACTCCCGCGTCATTTCCGGCCGTGCGCCCGGCACGCCGCCCATGACGCTGCTGGATTACTTCCCGAAGGACTTTCTGCTGTTCGTGGATGAGAGCCACGTCACGCTGCCGCAGGTGCGCGCGATGTACGCGGGTGACCGCTCACGCAAGGAGAGCCTGGTGGAATACGGTTTCCGCCTGCCGAGCGCGTTCGACAACCGCCCGCTGACATTCCCGGAGTTCGAGGAAAAGGTCCATCAGGCCATCTACGTCTCCGCCACGCCGGGCGAATACGAGCGCAGCCGCGCCGGGCAGATCGCCGAGCAGGTCATCCGTCCGACGGGCCTGCTGGACCCGAAGGTCGAGGTCCGGCCCATCGACGGGCAGGTCGACGACCTCATCGGCGAATGCAACCGCATCATCGAGCGCAAGGAGCGCGTGCTCGTCACGACGCTGACAAAGAAAATGGCCGAGGATCTGACGACGTATCTGCAGAACGCCGGCATCCGCGTGCGCTATATGCACTCCGACGTCGCAGCGCTCGAGCGCATGGAGATCCTGCGTGACCTGCGCATGGCAAAATTTGACGTGCTCGTCGGCATCAACCTGCTGCGCGAGGGGCTCGATCTGCCGGAGGTCTCGCTCGTTGCCATTCTGGATGCGGACAAGGAGGGCTTTCTCCGCAGCGAGACGAGCCTCATCCAGACCATCGGCCGCGCCGCTCGCAACGCCGGGGGCCGCGTCATCATGTACGCCGACAAGATCACGCCCGCCATGCGCGCCGCCATCGACGAGACGGAGCGCCGCCGCGGCATCCAGGACGCCTATAACAAGGCCCACGGCATCGTGCCGAAGACCATCGTGAAGGACGTGCGCGAGCTCATCGAGATCACGCAGGCCGAGGGCGAGGCCCAGCGGCGTGACGGCGTGAAGATGACGGCCGCCGAACGCGAGCGCGAGATCGCAAAGCTCGAAAAGGAGATGCGCGCCGCCGCAAAGCAGATGGAATACGAATACGCCGCCGTGCTCCGCGACCGCATCATCGAGCTGCGCGGCCAGAAAAACTGATTGGGAGGGTCCTATGAGACTGGATAAATTTCTCAAGGTGTCGCGCCTCATCAAGCGCCGCACCGTGGCAAATGAAGCGTGCGACAACGCGCGCGTGACCGTGAACGGCCGCCCGGCCAAGGCGTCCTGCGACGTAAAGCCCGGCGACGTGCTGCGCATCGCCTTCGGCCAGCGGACGCTTGCCGTCGAGGTGCTGGCCGTGGCCGACGCCGTGCGCAAGGACGACGCGGCCGCCATGTACCGCGAGCTGCCGGAATAATTCTGCCCGCACTGGACAAGCGGCAGAATTTCTGCTATCATTGTATATTATTTCGTTTATCGAACGATAAGGAGTCTGATCGCCCATGGAAAAGCTGATCGACCGGCTGTCCGCCGTTGTGGCGGAGGCGTTTTCCGCCGCCGGATATGACCCGGCCTGCGGCCGCGTGACGGTCTCGAACCGCCCTGATCTGTGCGAATTTCAGTGCAACGGCGCCATGCCCGCCGCAAAGCAGCACCACAAAGCCCCGCTCGTCATTGCGCAGGACGTTGTGGACCGCCTGCAGGACGGCAGCGTCTTTGCCTCGGCCGAGGCCGTAAAGCCCGGCTTTATCAACCTGCGCGTGCAGCCTGCATATCTGGCCGCCCATCTGGAGCAGATGCGCCAGAGCGAGCGCCTCGGCGTGACCGGCGAGCGCAAGCCCCGCAGCGTCGTGCTCGACTACGGCGGGCCGAACGTGGCAAAGCCCCTGCACATCGGCCACCTGCGCTCCGCCATCATCGGCGAGAGCATCAAGCGCATTTACCGCTACTTCGGCGACAACGTCGTCGGCGACATTCATCTGGGCGACTGGGGCCTGCAGATCGGCCTGATCATCGCCGAGCTGGAGCGCCGCAAGCCGGACCTGCCCTATTTTGACGAGAGCTTCACCGGCCCGTATCCCGAGGAAGCGCCGTTCACGATCTCCGAGCTGGAGGAGATCTACCCCACGGCCAGCGCCCGCTCGAAGGAGAACGAGGCCTTCGCCGCCCGCGCTCACGAGATCACGTTTGCCGTGCAGCAGCGCCGTCCCGGCTACTATGCCCTGTGGCGCCACATCATGCAGGTCTCCGTGGCCGATCTGCGTAAGAACTATGACAATCTGAACGTCAGCTTCGACGTCTGGAAGGGCGAAAGCGACGCGCAGCCCTACATTCCCCCGATGCTCGAGAAGCTGAAGGCCGAGGGCGTGCTTGTCGAGAGCGAGGGCGCGCTTGTTGTGCCCGTGGCCGAGGAGGGCGACCGCAAGGAGCTGCCGCCGTGCATCCTCGTCAAGAGCGACGGCGCGACGCTGTATGCCACGACGGATCTGGCCACCATCGTGCAGCGCATGGAGGATTACCATCCGGACAAGCTGCTGTACCTGACGGACAAGCGCCAGAGCCTGCACTTCGAGCAGGTGTTCCGCACGGCGCGCAAGGGCCATCTCGTCCCGCCGGAGACGGAGCTGCAGCACATCGGCTTCGGCACGATGAACGGCAAGGACGGCAAGCCCTTCAAGACCCGCGCAGGCGGCGTCATGCGTCTGGAAACGCTCATTTCCGACATTGTGACCTATGTCACGGACAAAATCCGCGAGAACCAGACCGTCCCCGAGGACGAGCTGGACGCCACAGCCCGCTGCATCGCCATCGCGGCACTGAAATACGGCGACCTGTCGAACCTCGCCACAAAGGACTATATTTTCGATCTCGAGCGCTTTGCCGCGTTCGAGGGCAACACCGGCCCCTACCTGCTCTACACCATCGTCCGCATCAAGTCCATCCTGAACCGCTGCGGCGGCGAGGGCGACTGGGCCATGGCCCCGGCCGACAGCGAGAGCGCCAAGGCGCTGCAGCTGGAGCTGGCGCAGATGCCGGACGCCCTGCAGATGGCCTACCGTGACTCCGCACCGAACGTGATCTGCGCCTATGCCTATGAGCTTGCGGGCGCGGTGAACCGCTTCTACCACGAGACGCGCATTTTGGCCGAGCCGGACAAGCAGAAGCAGGCAGGCTACCTCGCCCTCATCCGCCTTGCCAGGCGCGCGCTGGAGGAGTGCATCGATCTGCTGGGCTTCTCCGCCCCGGACCGCATGTGAAGCAGAATGAAAACGTCAATCCCTCCGGCTCAACCGGAGGGATTGACCTGCACAAACAAATCAAGGAGCAGCGGCAATGAACCGCACCTCCCATTTTTTACTGCTCCGTGATCCACGGACCCGCATTCGGGAACAGGATGCGGAAGCGGATCTCATAGCTTCGTCCAAGCGGTGCGGAGAAGTCCGTCAGACGGAATTCCGGGATCACATAGTCCGTCACGCCGTCCGGCCCGGTCACAAGCGCCGTGTCCTTCAGGGCCGTCTCGACGCGGGTCGTCATATTCTGCCTGAGCAGGGCCTGCTCGATGCCCTCCGGCGTCAGGTCCTTGATCGTCGGGCGGCAATAGCGGCAGTAGGCGATGTCCTTCATATAGGCGAAGATCAGCTCGCGCGCAAAGGCCTCGCTGTCCTCCGGCTGCGGGTCCTGCTCGCCCTGCAGCCACTGCAGGCGCGTCAGGCCCATGGAGAGCGCGATGCCGACGGAATTTGCCGCCGTGCCCCACGCGCTGTAGCCCATGAGCCACTGCAGCGAGGTATCCTCCAGCTGCTGCGGCAGATGCTGCGTGGCAGACGAGGCATCGATGACGATCGTCGGGACACCATTCCGGCAGTTCTCCTCCCAAGCTGCCAGATACCGGCTGCACTCCGTGGAGGAAGCGCCGCGCGTGAGCACCAGCACGACAGCATCTGACTGTTCGTTCCAGTCCACAAGCTCCGCGCCGAGCGCCGTGATATGCTGCTCCACGGACTCGCGGAGCGTCGAGGTATCGTAGGCATCGGCAACGCTGTCCTCATAGCCGCCGAAATAGTGCACGGACAGGCGGCTGTTCCATCCGGCGCAGTCGGCATAGGCACGCGTAAAGGCCATCATGCCAAGCTCGTCCGTTCCGCAGAACAGAGCGCAGTTTTTGCCGAGCAGCCGCTGCAGATAGCGGATCTCATTTGTCTGCACGGAGATGCGCGCAGCTGAGTCGTCGACACCGACGACACAGGCCGCAAAGCTCTCGGCATGGCGCAGCAGATAGTCCGTCAGCCGCAGCTTGCGCGCGCGGGCAGCCAGATAATGCTCCACCAGCTCGTCATCCAATGTCGTTTCGATCCGTTCGCCGTCCGCGCCGTAGGGGTAGCCTGCAATGATGTTATCGACTGTCAGGTTGTGACCGGTCAGCTCGCCGCGCTCGGCCATGCCGTAGCTGCGGAACAGGCGGTAGGCCTCGCTGTCGAGTCCCTGATAGCCGGCGGTCGTGGCAAGGCGCATCACCGTGTCGAACACATAGACCGGCTTGCGTGCAGCGATCTGTGAAAGCGTGTCGATGGCATCCTTTTCCCACGTCAGGTCCGTCCCGTCCTCCCAGCGGCTGTTCACAAGGCCGCCGGAGAGCAGCTGGTCCATGCTGACGATCAGCATGTCGCAGGCGTCCTCATTGTCCAGCACCCACTGCAGGAGGGCGTGCGTGTCGCCGTACTGCGTGCCGTTGGCATTCGTCGTCTGCCCGTCGAGCCGCGTGGCATAGAGGTCCTCCGGCGGCAGCAGCACGTTCATGCCGGTGCTGTCCGCCAGCGCCTCGACGCGCAGGTCGTTGACGGGGCGGTTGTCGAGCGGCAGGTAGAGTACCGTTGTGCCGCGGGCCGTGAAATAGTCCGCGCGCGGCATGATGTGCTCCTGCTTCTGCATGCTGCGGCAGAAGCGGGCCAGGATCGCGGCGGTCTGCGCGCGGACGGCAAGCGCCTGCGGGCGGAGCAGAACGGCGCCGTCCTCGGCAGAGCCGGTCAGATAGCCCGCGCCGACGGCCCAGCCCATGGCGCTGCGCGCCCAGCTGCTGACCGTCCCGGCGTCCGGATAGCCGGAGAGGGGCGCCTCGCCGTCCCCGGCAAGGTCATACCACACGGCATAGCGATAGAGGATGGCCGCCGTCTGTTCGCGTGTGACGGGGTCGTCCGGGCCGAAGCGCCCGTTGCCGTAGCCGTTGACGATCTGCGCCCCGGCCGCCCACGAGACGGCATCGGCATACCACACGCCGTCGCCCACATCGGAGAAGTCGCTTCCGGCCGCGGCGGGCTGGCCTGCCAGACGGTAAAGCACCTGCACGAGCATGGCGCGGGACGTGGCCGTATCCGGCTCGAATTCCGTCGTGCCCGTTCCGCTCATCAGCCCCTGCCGGTAGGCATAGGCGACGCTCTCAAAATACCACGCGCGGCGCGAGACATCGCGGAACGGCAGCGTTTCGGGCAAGATGCCCTCCAGGCGGCCGTCGTCGCTGCCGTAGCGCACGCAGACGAACAGCCTGCCGTCCTCGAGCCGCTGCACAGCGGCCGTCGTCCCGCAGACCGTTACGGACGGTGCGTCGGAAAAGGACGCAAGGCCATCCGGCTCGAGCACAAGGCCAAGATAATAATATACACCGGGCTCCGTGACGGTGCCCGCCGGGAGCGGCTTACTGATATGCTCACCGTCCGGAGACGAGAACCACACCATGCCGGACCAGCTCTGCCAGCTGTCCGCCAGATGGCAGGCCGCGTCCGTATGGAACGACGGCATACGCTCCGGGAGTCTGGCCCCGCGCATCAGCGCGGTCGGCACGCCGGAGACGGCGACCGTTCGGATGGTCTCCTGTGTTGTCATGGCCAGCGGCTCTGCACCGCCTGCGACCACACCGCCCGCAAGCTGCAGCACCAGCGCCGCGATCAGCATACAGATGACACCCTGTCTCATGCTCTCTCCTCCTGTGTTTGCGGACCGGCGCCGGCCGCGCCGGTCGTTCCTTCTCTCTTTGCAAGATTAGACGGCAGGAAGCCGAAATTGTTCCAACGTTTTTCTGCATTATAGCATACACGCGCTTGCCTTGCAACAGGTTGTTTCGATATGACGTCGGCATTATTCTGCAAAGCGGAGGCTTTTTGACAGTCTGAGACTCCCAGACGGTTCCCGGCTTGTCAAATGTCCCAGTCTTGTCATTGCAGGGGGGCGAAGCGACGTGGAAATCTCACATAAAATGTTTCGAATTCGCCGAAGTTTACCGAAAATCCGCAGTGATCCCGCGAGATTGCCACGGCCCCTGCAGGGCCTCGCAATGACAAGCGCAACCTTTTCGACATCTAAGCGCATAAACGAAATGTACCGTCCGGCAAGCCGGACGGTACATTTCGTAGAAAAGAAAGAAAGAGAGAGAAAAAGAGAAAAAGCATGAAAAAGAGAGGGGGTGCGATCTATGGAAGACATCGGATCAGGGCCGGGGACTGTCCTGCTCGGACGGCTCCAGCGCATTGGCCGATGTTGTTGGCTCTTCGTTCTGCACCGCATCGTCCTTGCTGTCAAACACGATGGGCAGGCGGAACGTCTTGCCGTAGCGCTCGATGGTGAGCGTCGCGTGCTGGCCGCCGCGGTAGTGCCGCAGCGCCGCGCTGAGGTCGGAAAGCGTGCGCACGGTGTAGTCATCAAGCGCAAGGATAAAGTCACCGTCGCGCAGGCCTGCATGGGCACCGGCGGAATCCTCTGTGACATCCCGCACCTGCACCCGGCCGTTGCGGGCCGTGTTCGTCGAATAGACCGTGCCGACCATCACGCCGAGCTGGGCGCGGTTCGGCACGCGGCCGTATTTCCGCAGCTCCGAGAGGATCTCGCGGACGTCGTTGATGGGGATGGCAAAGCCGATGCCCTCGATCGTCGCGCCGGTGACGGTCTCGCCGGAATATTTCGCCGTCGTCACGCCGACGACATTGCCGCGCAGGTCGAACAGCGGGCCGCCGGAGTTGCCGGGGTTGATGGCGGCGTCGAGCTGCATCATGCGGATGGAGGGGCCGTCCAGATCGACGTCGCGGTCCTTCGCGCTGATATAGCCGACGTTCAGGCTGTAGTCCAGGTCGCCGAGCGGGTTGCCGATGGCAGCAACCTCCGTGCCGATGCGCAGCCGGTCGGAATCTCCGAGGCGCGCGTGGCGGTAGCCGCTGCCGTCGATCTTCAGCAGGGCGATGTCGCTGTCCTCCTCATAGCCGAGGAGCTTTGCCGTGTGCTCCGTGCCGTCATACAGCGTGACGGTGAGCTGCGTGCAGTCCTTGACGACGTGGTAATTCGTCAGAATCTCGCCGTCTCCCGTGAGGAGAACGCCTGAGCCGGTGCTGGCCTGCATGGTGTCCTTTCCATAGAGGTCCGTGACCGCGCTGAGGTTCAGCACACCGACGACGCAGGGCGCATAGCGCTCATAGAGCTGCGTCGGGGTCAATTCTCCCGCAGTCGAGGCCACACGCGCCGCGGAAGGCTCCGCGCCCGTGCTTTCTCCCCCGGATACGGCCGTCTGCTGACCGGCCGGCCGCATGGCCGCCCGCTCGCGGCCCTGCAGAAGCAATCCCGTCGCCGCGCCTCCGGCGATTCCGCCGAGCAGGGCGCAGCATACAGCGAGAGCCGCCAGCCGCAGGTGCTTCCTTCGTTTGCAGGCCAATACCGGCTCGCCTGCACTGGAGTCGATGCGCTCGTTATGCTCCATGGTGTTCAGCTCCTTGCTGTGCTCGTAGTATACCCGCCTGATATGTCCAAATTATGACGGACCGGAAAACGATTTTTGAAGGAACGCGGGCGCTCAGCTGCAGCGATCCTGCATGATATCGAGGATCGTGCGATCCGTCTGCCGCATGCCCTGCTGCGCCAGCACGCCGACCTTGGCGATCGTATCGTCAACATTGCTGCCGACGATGCCCTCGCCGTGGCGGAATTCGCGGTGGTGCAGATACATGCGGTAGCCCATGATGCCCGCATCCACGGCAGCGGCGATCTTGGCCGCGCAGGACGGCTTCGCGCCGTCGCAGATGGTGCCGGAGAGGATGGCCACGGCGTTGACGACCGTGTGCGCAACGGCGTCATAGTCGCCGCCGAGCAGGTAGCAGATCCCCGCGCCTGCACCGACTCCGGCGGAGATGGCCCCGCAGTAGGCGGAGAGGCGGCCGATGCCGGTCTTCTGGTGAACGGTGACAAGGTCTGACACGGCCAGCGCGCGGTAGAGCTGCTCGCGGGTCGCGCCGATGTGGCGGGCATAGGCCACGACGGGCATGCAGGCCGTGATGCCCTGATTGCCGGAGCCGGAGAGGATGACGACGGGCATTTCGCAGCCGCTCATGCGGGCGTCCGAGCCCGCGGCCGCATAGGCCTTGGCCCGCTGCTTGATATCATCCCCGTAATCCTCCAGTAAAATGCGCCCGATCTGCGCGCCCCATGCGCCGCGGAGGCCCTCCTCGGCAATGGCGGAGTTGCAGCTGACCTGCGGCTCCAGCAGGGGCAGCAGGTCCTCGAGCGGCACCTCGGCCGCAAAGCGCAGGATGTCCGCCACGTTCAGCAGACTCTTGTCCGCGCGGTGCTCCTCGGCGGAGTCCACAACGGGCAGCTCGCGCAGCACCTCGCCGTCGCGCTCGAGGCAGACGATGTTCGTGTGATGGTTCGTGATGCGCACGCGGGCCGTGTGACTGCCGCAGCTGCCGCGCAGGTCGATGTCGAGCTGGCAGGGGGAATGGCTGCAGGAGACAGCGATCTCCACCCGCTGCAGGTAAGCGTCCAGCTCCGCAAGCTGCTTCTCCGTCACGGCGGAGATGACCTGCAGGTCACGCGCCGCGTCGCCCGCAACGAGGCCGACGGCAATGGCGGGGCCGATGCCCTTGCGCCCGCCGGTGTTTGGGACGACGACGCTTTTGACGTTTTTCAGAATGTTGCCGCTGACGGCGGCGTCCACCCGCTCGGGCAGTGCGCCCAGCAGCTCCCGAAGGGTCGCGGCGCAGTAGGCAATGGCGATCGGCTCCGTGCAGCCGGTCGCCGGGACGAGCTCCTCGCGCAGGATATCAAGATAATTCTGCAGGATCGACTGTTCCAGCATGTTGCCAGCTCCTTGTTTCGGTATTTTGGAAACGCCTGTGCAATGTTTACTAAGTTAATGATATCGTATTTTGCCGAAAAAGGCAAGAAAGAAAAACCGGTTCGCTGCAGGGCCTGGTGCTGCACCGGCGACACGCACGGGCTGCCGAAAAAAAACGTACAAACCGATTACGTCTGTAGCGGCGCTCAGGGAGCGCCTTGCAAGCTGCAGGTTTTGTGGCACTATCGTCGACCGCACACGCCTTGTAGGGGAGCGGCAGGCCGCTCCCGGCGCTGCACCGGCGCAATCAACAAGCTGCCGTTAAAATGGCAAATACTCCCGATTTGTCATTGCGAGGAGGCCGGAGGCCGACGTGGCAATGACAATTTTGGTGCCATTACCGTTTTAGTGTTACCCTGTACGGATCGGCAGCGATGCGCCGGGAGGGGCATGCCCCTCCCCTACAGCGCATGACCGGCGGTCTTGTGAAATTTTCCACTTTCCAGTTTCATTTCCCGCGTGCCGCTCCCCTGCATATGTGTTATCCCATATTGCAGAAGGGCCTGCTGCGGGGTTCATGCAGCAGGCCCTTTGCTCCCCGGGAAGGGAACAGACGATATCAGAGATGGACGACCGTACCGGCCTCGCCGCGGACGGCGGCTCCGGCCTGCGCGAGCGAGGCGATGATGGCCTGCCCGCCGGTCTTTGCAAACGAGACAGCGGCCCTGACCTTCGGCAGCATGGAGCCGGGGGCAAAATGGCCCTCCTCGCAGTAGCGCTCCGCTTCCGCAACGGTCATTTCCGCAAGGCTCTTCTGGTCGGGCTTGCCCCAGTTGATGCAGACGCGGTCCACCGCCGTCAGGATGACGAGGGCGTCGGCCTGCACGAGCTCTGCGAGCTTGGCAGAGGCAAAGTCCTTATCGATGACGGCGGGCGTGCCGTAGAGCTTGCCGTCCCGGCGCACAACGGGGATGCCGCCGCCGCCGACCGTGATCACGACGCAGCCGCCGTTGATCAGGGCGCGGACGGTGTTCTTTTCGATGACGTCCACGGGCTTCGGTGAGGGAACGACCTGGCGGTAGCCGCGGCCCGCGTCCTCGACCATAGTGTAGCCCTTTTCGGCGGCGATGCGCTCGGCCGTGGCCTTGTCATAGAACGCGCCGACGGGCTTCGTGGGCTTCTGGAAGGCGGGATCGTTCTCGTCCACCAGCACCTGCGTGACGACGGTGGCGACGTCCTTCTGCAGGCCGCGCGCGGCAAGCTCGTTGCCGATGGCGTTCTGCAGGTGATAGCCGATGTAGCCCTGGCTCATGGCGCCGCACTCGGGGAAGGGCATAT
>ENA-UOJD01000905-UOJD01000905.1-human-gut-metagenome-genome-assembly--contig:-P48-NODE-905-length-34969-cov-6.007361_pt1 | contig 34969 bp, 29 predicted proteins | sample MGYA00242342_ERZ723889 | MGnify/ENA metagenome assembly ERZ723889 | reverse complement strand
TGTTTCACATTTTATTTTACATTTTTATTTTCGTAATATATATCATTAGTAAGCTTATTATTAGAGCAATAAAACCAACTATTTTCAATACTTTCGTTGTTTCGTTTGTCTCATTTGAGCTAAATGTTTTTGTTGCTATCTTTCTAGCATCATATATCATTATTACAGAAATTCCAAGAACAATTAATTCAATAATTATAAATATAATTTTGGCCATTTTGATAAAATCCCTTTCTTATAGTTCTTCTCAGTTATTTTTTCAACTACTAGTTAAAGAATTCAACAGTATATTTACATTCAAACTCTTTTCTTGGTGCTAATGTTAACATGTCTGTCTTTTGCGTAAATACACCAGTCGATTTTATTGCATCTGCTGTTGTGTACCATGGTTCTAAGCAAATAAATGGTGCACCTGGTTTTGACCATACAGCTAAATATGGAAATCCTTCAAAGTCCATTGTTAACAATGTTTTGTTTCCAGTCTTCTTTTTTAGGCTAACTCTATGGGAAGTCAAACCTTTCATTATTATAGCATCATTCTTGAAAGAATCTTGATTTATTGGTATTCTTCTTAAATCTTGCATTATATTTCTGGCATATTCTGTTCCAATCAAACCATCAACAAGATATAAGAAATGTATTTTATTCTCATCTTCTTCGAATTCCAAATAGTATTCATCACTGTATAAATCTCGTTGATCTATTTTGAAAGCCGGATGTCCGCCTATTCCAAATGTCATATTGTTATCGCCTTCATTTACAACTTTATACATTGTTGTAAGTTTGTTTTCATCGGTTCTATATGTTACATATAAAGAAAAATCGAATGGATATTTTACAAAAGTGCTGGGATTACTTTTTAAAACATATGAGTGAAAATTATCCAATTTTGTAACAGGTTCAAACTCCATGTCTCTAGCAAATCCATGTTGTCCCATTTCATATGTCCTGCCATTTATAATTGTCTTGTTTTGTTTTAACTTTCCCACAATTGGAAATAGTACTGGAAAATGACGTTTCCAGTAGACTCTCCCATTCTCATCTATGCAATCTTGTCCTTGGTGTATTTTTTCTATGCCATCTAGCTTGTAACTTATTAATTCTGCTCCAAGCCTAGATGTAAGCATTTGACTATGCATATACATTACTCCTTTAATACTTGATTTATTTGTGCGTTTTAGAACCCGTACTTTTTTCTTAAGTAGATTATTACCTCTTTAATATGTTTTTCTTACATATTACTTATTCTTCTGTATGAAGTTCCAAGAATCTTCACACATTTCTTTTATTCCTTTTTTTGCTTCCCAACCAAGTTCTTCTTTTGCCTTTTTAGTGTCTGAATAGCATGTTGCAATATCCCCTGGTCTTCTTTGTGTTATTTTATATGGAACTTTATGTCCAGTAATTTCTTCGAAAGATTTCACCATGTCTAAAACACTGTATCCAGTTCCTGTTCCAAGATTATAAATATATAAGCCTTTTCCTTCTTTATCTAGTTTATTTAGTGCTGCTAAATGTCCTTTTGCTAAATCTACAACATGAATATAGTCTCTAACACCTGTCCCATCTGGAGTATCGTAATCATTTCCAAATATAGATAATTCTTTTAATTCTCCTGATGCAACTCTTACAACATATGGCATTAAATTGTTTGGTATTCCCTGTGGTTCTTCTCCAATTAATCCGCTTTCATGGGCTCCTACTGGGTTGAAATATCTTAATATACAAATATCCCATGAATTATCTGATGCATATAAATCTTTAAGTATTTGCTCTATAAATAATTTTGATGTTCCATATGGATTTGTTGTTCCACCAGTTTTACAATCTTCTGTTAGTGGAATTCTTTCTGGCTCTCCATATACTGTTGCAGATGAGCTGAATACGAATTTCTTTACTCCATATTTTTGCATTGTTTCTAATAATACAAGACATCCAGAAATGTTGTTATCATAATATTCTAATGGCTTTCTAACAGACTCTCCAACAGATTTATAACCTGCAAAGTTTAGAACTGCCTCAATATCATTTTCTTCGAATACCTTTTCTAACTTTTCTCTATCCAAATAATTTATTTCATAAAATTTAAAATCTTTTCCAGTAATTTTCTTAATAGCTTCTAAAGCCTTTGGCTTACTGTTAGAAAAATTATCTACTATAACAATATCCTTTCCTGAATTTAATAACTCAACTGCTGTGTGGCTTCCAATAAAGCCAGCACCTCCTGTAACTAATATAGCCATAAATATCATCTTCCCTTCTTTAATAATTTATATTTCTTGGTATTTTCCATAAATGATTCCAATGTTTAATTGTCCAAAGTCGTCTGTTGAAGCACTTCCACCATTATTGCTTGTACAAGATGCACAGTTAGTGTTTTTATCTTCATTTGGTATAATTTCTTTTCCAGAACCACTTATAGCTCCATTATTTTCACAAAGTTCTACTATACTATTATTATACAAAATTCCGCAAATTCCTCCTAGATTAACCAAAGTATCTGTTTCGGAATTTACATTTCCATAATTTTTTGAATTTGATAATCTAGCTGCTTCACCATTTTTTCCGACTAATCCACCTAAATTTACAGTTTTACATATAACTCCTGCAAGTTTAGATACTTGTCCATCATTTCGGCATTGTGTAATTGTTCCTTTACTTTCTCCTGCTATTCCTCCAATATTAGTGCTTCCAATTACATTTCCAGTATTTTTAGAATTTTCTATTGTAGCTGTTTCTAATATTGCAACAATTCCGCCTGCAAATTCTTCATCATTTGAATTTTCTTTTAAGTTACTTATTTCTGCAGTATTCTGACAAGCAACTATGTATCCCGTTGATTTTCCTACTATTCCACCAACAATTTTTCCATCAATCTTTCCGTTATTGGTGCAACTTGTAATGTTTCCATTTTGGTTATCTGCAACTATACCAGCTGTATAATATTTTGATCCTGTTTGTTCTTCAATCTTACCTTCGTTAGTACAATTTATGACTTCTCCACTATCTTCTACATTATTTTCAACATAATTTAAAGCAACTATGCCAGCTTTTAATTGATTTGATATAATTGCAATGCTATTTGCTGTATCAATTATTTTTCCGCTATTTTCTGCGCAAATTCCAGCAACTTCTATGTTTGAACTCTCTGCGTTAATATTTGCTGTTATTGTTCCCTCCGTTTTGCAAGTCTGAATTATCCCAGAGTTTTTAGCTGATATAGTTCCAATTAATACTTTTGTATTTTCAATGTTTTCGTCCACAGAAATTGTTACTGTCACTTTTAAATTTATTATTCTACCTTTATTATTACCAAATATTCCAACTAATACATTATTTTCTGCACCTTGAGCTATATTTACAGAATAATTTCTTATTGTTTTATCATTTCCATTAAATATCCCCTCAAAGGCATGTTCTGAGTCTCCAACCGGCAAAAAACCGTTTGCAGTAGTTAGCTCTGTTTTTATATCTTCAACTTTGCTATCCTTATTTACGTCATCATACTTAGCTTTTGGATTTTTATATGACTCATCACTTTGAAAATCTAGCTTATTTGTAAGTTCAAAATACTGGTTGCTATATGTAATTCCACTATTTACATTTTCTGATAATTTTAATAAGTCCTCAATATTCTCTATTTTATATGGATCATCACTCGTTCCACTACCATTAAAATCACTGGCCTTTCCAGTCGCAATTCTATTTGTTTTTGGTACATGTTTCTTAACAATCGAAACAGTTACTATTATTGCAATTATTACCATCAATGCTATGAAAATTTGGTACACGCTTATTGTTATTTGCTTTTTCTTCATCTTTTGTTATGCTCCTTCATAAATAGTCTGGTACATTCTATAATTATTAATAATCTTCCTAACATACATATTTGTTTCTTTATATGGAATGTTCTCTATGTCACTCCCATCAGCTTTTATTATTCCATCTCTAATCCATTGATTTACGTTTCCCATTCCAGCATTATATGCCGTGATTGCAAGTAACATATTTCCGTCAAAATTTTTTAATAATTCCGAATAGTATTTTGTGCCAATCATTATATTTTTTTCTGGCTCTAATAAGCTTTCTTCTTCAACCAACGGTTCATCTATTTTATCAGCAATTTCGTTTGCCGTGGCCTCCATTAACTGCATTAATCCCTTAGCTCCGCTCGATGATTTAGCCTTTTCTTTAAAATTACTTTCAGCTTTTATCATGGAAAAAATCAGTAATGGATCCACGTTAAATTCTTGTGCATATTTTTCTACATATTCTGAGTACTTTTTAGGATATATTTTTTGTAATATAATTTGCTTTATGTTAAATACTTTTATAATAGTTATAAGTAGTATAATACCAATTAGAACACCCACTATAACCTTATATTGTTTTTTCAAATTACATCTACTCTCCTTTGTTTATTTTACTTCATACCAGTCCTCACCCTCAGAGATTTCTACTTCAAGTGGAACTGATAATTTCATTGCATTTTCCATGCATTGTTTTAGAATTTCTTTTGCCTGTTGTTTATCTTCTTTGCTAACTTCTAATAACAATTCGTCATGTATTTGCAGTACAATTTTACCATTAATATGCTTTTCTTTCAATGCTTTATTTACATTTATCATAGCAATTTTCATAATATCTGCTGCTGTTCCCTGTATTGGAGTATTCATAGCAACACGACTTCCAAATTGTCTTACCATATAATTTGAAGATTTTATTTCTGGAATGTATCTTCTTCTTCCAAAAAGAGTTTCTACATATCCCTTTGCCTTTGCACTTTCTACTATATCATCCATGAAGTGTTTTATTCCTTGATATTTTTCAAGGTACTGATTAATGTATTCTTTAGCTTGTTTGTTGCTCACTCCTAACTGATTTGCAAGTCCAAAGTCACTTATTCCATACACTATTCCAAAGTTTACGGCCTTTGCAGATGACCTTTGCTCCTTTGTAACTTCTTCAATTGGAATTCCTAAAACCTTTGATGCAGCCTGTTTGTGAATATCTTCTCCGTGATTAAATGCGTGTATCATATTTTCATCTTGTGAAATATGTGCAAGCACTCTTAATTCTACTTGAGAATAATCTGCATCTATATAAATATTGCCTTCTGCAGGTTTAAAGGCTTTTCTTATTTGCTTTCCTAATTCTGCTCTAGTAGGAATGTTTTGTAAATTTGGCTCTGTACTGCTTATTCTTCCTGTTGCAGTAATTATTTGATGGAAACTCGAGTGTATTCTCTTAGTTTTAGGGTTTATATAAGGAATTAACCCCTCAACATAAGTAGAATTTAATTTAGCAAGTGTTCTATATTCCAATATTTTTTCTATAATAGGATGTTGACCTTTTAACTTTTCTAACACTTCAACATCAGTTGTGTAGCCATTTTTAGTCTTTTTATAAACTGGTAATTGTAATTTTTCAAATAATATTTTTCCTAGTTGTTGATGAGAATTTACATTAAATTCTTCTCCTGCTAAATCACATATTTCATGTGATAAGGTTTCTACTTGGGCTTTTAATGTATCTCCAAAATCTTTTAATTCACTTTCATCTACCATCATTCCATTAAATTGCATTTGTGCCAATACTGGTACTAACGGCATTTCGATATTATTAAATAAGCTTAATGAACCTACTTCTTCTAGCTTTTTCGTTGTAACTTCTTCTAAATTTGCTATTGCATAACAAATTAAAGCACTCTGATATTTGCTTCTTTCGTCGACTTTATCATCTTTTTGTTCCAAATTATCAAATAAATTCATCTGGTCACTCTTCTTCTCATCTGCGCCATTAAATTCATTCTCTAAATATTCATCCATGTCTAATTCTAAATACTTTTTAGACATTTCTTCAATATTGTTTTTATCTGTTGGGTTTAAATTATATCCGGCAATCTCAGCATCATATTTTATGTTATTATATTCACAGTCATGTTCTTTAAGAATGATATAGTCTGGTTTAGTTCTATAGCTTATTTTGTCTATTTTCTCGTCTGCAAAGATATTAATAATTTCAGGAGTTAACTCAAAGTCTTTTACATAAAGTACCTTCTTATCTTTATAAAAATATAATGATTTAAAAGTTTCTTTTATAATTGCACTTTCATCTTCAATCTTTTCTTTTTCGATATAATAAATAAATTTATCATTAATCTTTGAAATCTCGTCTTTTAAAGTATTTTTGTCTAACTCTACTAATGTAAATAAATCTTCAATCTTAGCTTCTTTCTTGGGTGTACCAAGTCCATTCAAATCAAATCTTTCTATAAATCGATTAAATTGAAGCTCTTTAAATTTATTTGTTACTGCTTCTTTATCCCACTCCTTAGTCCTTAAATCTTCTATATTAACTCCGAGTGGTGCATCTCTTAGAATAGTTCCAAGAGTCCTAGATAGCATTGCTAAATCCTTGTTATTTTCAAGTTTAGTTTTTAATGCACCTTTGATATCATCTGCTTGTCCAGCCTCCAATTTTTCATACAAATTATCTATATTTTCATATTCTTTAATTAATTTTAGAGCAGTCTTTTCTCCTACTCCTGGAACTCCTGGAATATTATCAGATGTATCTCCCATCAAGCCTTTTACTTGAATTAGCTGAACTGGTTTAACACCATATTCTTCGATTATCTTAGAATCATCATAATCCTCTGTCTCGGTCTTGCCCATTTTAGTACGAGGAATACGAATTGTAACTTTATCACTTGCAAGTTGAAAGTTATCTCTATCTCCAGAAAGAATAGTAACATAATGTCCAGCATCAGATGCTTGCTTAGAAATAGTTCCTATAACGTCATCTGCCTCATAGCCCTCTTTTTCGATTATTGCTATATTCATTGCTTTTAAAACTTCTTTAATAACAGGCATTTGCTCAGCAAGTTCTTGTGGCATCGCATGGCGAGTACCTTTGTATTCTTTATACATCTTGTGTCTGTGAGTTGGAGCCTTCAAATCAAAGGCAACTGCAATATAATCTGGTTTTAAATCCTCTAAATCTTTAAATAAAATTGATAAAAATCCATATACCGCATTCGTATATTTACCATCAGCAGACATCAAAGATTTAGAGCTCATTATTCCATAAAAAGCCCTATTCATAATGCTGTTTCCATCTATTATTAATAATCTATTACTATCCAAAAATTATACCTCCAAAACTATTCGTATATTCCTATACTTCTCATATAATTTATATATCCTTTATCTATATTGTTCCACTTATCAATTTTATCATTTAAAATCTCCATGTTTACTGGTGCTTTTGAGTATGACTCATAACTCTTTACAATGCCATTTTTAAACTTTTCTGGGCATCTTCCAATTATTCTAGAAATATCATCATATTTATCTCCAAAACCACCAAATCCGAAATCTATAATAGCCGCAACATTATTATTATCATCTAACAATACATTGCTTGGGTTCAAATCACCATGAACCAAGTTATTGCAACTATCATCTATTTTACTCTCTTTCCAGAATTTTATATCATCTTCACTCAAATGCAAATTTAAAAGTTCGTCTAGGAAATCTGGTAGTTTCAAGCCAATATTTCTTGTATTAAATACTTCGTCTTTATTAAAATCTAAGTTATGCAATTCATACATAAATTTTGCAATTTCATTTCCAACATTCTCAACTTCTTTATCACTAAGTGAATCCATCTTCTTAGCAAGTGGAGTGCCTTTTATTTTTTTATGTACACTAAATGGTTTACCATTATAATATTTTAGTTCTAGCTTACTAGTATTAAAATCTGTTTTATTATATATGTAACCTGCAAATTCACAGTCCTTTACAATAGTTCTAGACCAGAATTCATCACGTGGAAATCTAAAGAAATAGTTCCCTTCATCAGTTTCAACCTCATATACTATGTTAGTCCAGCCAGTTGTAATCTGGTTTGCTTTTACTATTTTTTTCCCTTTTAGGGTATCTGCAATTATTTTTTCAAAATTTTCATCACTTTTAAAAAATATATCCATATTAATCCTTTCAATACTCAATTTAAAGAAAATAAAACACTCATATTCTGCATTTAAATATGACTCATTTATTTCCATTTTATTGTTCCTTTGTCAACAATTATTAAAGTAAAACATTTGTATTCATTCTGTTAACCTAGCTTGTTAACATACTCTGTTACTAGCTCAACTACTCATTATTTTGCATTTTATCCTTAATCAATTTAATAAGTTCATCTTTTGATTTTTCGTCATAATTATTATATATTATGTAATCAAACATATCTTGTAATTTCTTATCACTCATAAAATTTTTATATTGTTCTTCTGTCTCTTTAATTCTCTCGTTTTCTTTCTCTGGTGTTAAATTTCTTTTCTTTACTTGTTCTAATGCCACATTTATATCATTTGGCAATATATAAATAGTGACAATATCTGGTCTTATTCTTTTCCAGTCTTGAATAGTAGTATAATACATTTCAAACACATAATTTTCATTAGATAAAATTTCATCTTTTTTATATGCATATGTACCACCAAACACATCAAAATCGTAAGCAATTTTCCCATCATCTTTGAGTTTTTGTAACTCTTCATGAGTCATAAAAAGTCCAGTTTTTCCGTTTTGTTCACCTATTCTCATAGTTCTTGTTCTTATAGTATGTACCTTTTTGAAATCAAGCTTTTTTGCAATTTCTTCTGCATAAAAACTTTTTCCCACTCCAGTAATACCAGAAAGTGCTAATAACATTATGTTCTCCTTTTGTTCTTATATTTTGTTGTTATTTTTCATTGCAAACTATATCATATTTTAGGAGATTTATCAATGAAAAATATATAAAATAATTGTAAGTGCTAAATAAAACAGCGTAAAATAACCCCAGATTTTTAAGTTTTGCTTAAATTTCTGGGGGTATTATTTTATTCCAAATTTTTATCATATCCTTCTTGAAGTTCTATCTTTATTTTGCTACTTACAAAAACGGTCGGTTTTAATATATTTGACATTACTGGTTGTTTTTCTTTATCTAATTTGTTTAAATTGATTTACTTTCCTTTTTTAAAGGCTCAAGTTGTCTACTAAAAATATTTTTTGATTCTAGAAAGTAGTAGCTAGACGAACATGGTAAGTATTCTTCTTATCCAAAAAATCTATTGTCCACTCACTAAATTCTATTTGCCATGCTCCAAAACTACCTGTCCAATCAGGTTCTCTTGTTGAAGACCAATAATTTGCTGCTAATTTATAAGTGGTATAGTTTGATTTTGTAATTCCTAGTTTTGTTGCAAACGCTGCCCATTCATTTTTTGGAGGTACAATCCATACCCCATTAACCTTATTTTGTGCATCCCAATATCCATAAGTATTATTATCTACATCTTCTAATGCCATTACATAAAATCTATTATTTCCATTTTCACTTTTCGCTCTTAAAACATCCTTAGTTCCAAATGGTCCTTTATACCCTATTTCACTAATATAATATTCCTTCAAATCCGTCACTTCATTAATAGAATAATCACCCTTATAACACCAGCTTCCACTATCAGCCTTAGAGAAATCTTCAAATATTATTCCATCTGGGGTTCCATCTCCATCTGTATCTGCATAATAACCTACACCTGAATCTGCTGTAAATGTCGGATTTTTTACAGTTACTGTATATGTTGCTGTTTTTTCATTATAGTTTGTACTTGCTGCACTCTTTACAGTTATTGTTGCACTTCCTGCACCAACTGATTTTACTGTTACCGTACTTCCACTTATGCTTACTGTTGCCACACTTGTATTGCTTGAAGATACACTTAAAGTTCCTGTATTTCCGCTAACTGTAAATGTTGTACTATTAGGATAATTAATTGTTCCACTGGTTGCTGATAATGTTAATCTTCCTGCTGCTTTGTTTACTTTTACTGTTTGTGTTGTACTTTGTGTTTTATAACCTGCTTTACTTGCTCTTACTGTTACTGTAAATGATGATGTATTTGTTATTGTTGGCATTGTTGTACTATATGTTGTTCCATTTGTTGAATATTCTATCTTTGCATCACTTGGTGTTACTGTTACTTTTGTTATCGCATTGTGTGCCTTTCCATCATATGTTCCTGTGTATGGTGTTGCACTTAAACTTATTGTTCCATTATTTACTGTTGCTATGTATGTTGCAGATTTTGCATTATAATTTGTTGCAGCCGCACTTGTTACTGTTATTGTTGCTTTTCCTGCTGTTGTTCCTGGTTTTACCGTTACTGTATTTCCACTTATACTTGCAGTTGCTATATTTGTGTTATTTGAAGATACACTCAATGTTCCTGTATTTCCGCTTATTGTAAAGCTTGTGCTTGTTGGATATGTTAATGTTCCACTTGTTGAAGATAATATTAAACTTCCATTTGCTTTATTTACTTTTACTGTTTCTGTTGTAGATACTGTTTTGTATCCTTCTTTACTTGCCACCACTGTTACACTAAACTCCGATGTATCTTTTATCTTTGGCATCTCTTCACTATATTTTCCACCATTTATAGAATATTCTAATTTAGCATCACTTGGCTCAACACTTATATTAGATAACGCATCATGTTCTTGTCCATCATATGTTCCAACATATGGTGTTACTTCTAATTTAATTGTTCCATTTTGGACCGTTGCTATGTGAATTACTTTATTCTCTGCATAATCTCCATTTGCTGCACTTTTTACAACTATATTAGCCTTTCCGGCTGTTATACCGTGGTTTTACTGTTACAGTATTTCCATCTAAACTTGCCGTGGCAATGTTTGGTGCATCTGAGTTTACCGTTAGCTCTCCTCCAGAAGCATTATTTGTTATTTCAAAACTGCCACTGTTTGGATACGTATATGTTCCATCATATGAAGATAATGTTAAATCTCCTGAAACTGCCACTCCTTCATACGTTATTTCTACGTCTCCATTTTCCTTATCTTTTAACAAAAATTTGTATTGGTCATTAATTATAATGTATGCATTCTTGTTATCTATCTTTTCTGTTGAACTCAAATCATAATTTTTCTTTCCTGTACTTATTTGCTCCAAATAATTTTCTAAATTTACAGTTTTGCTTTCAACTTGAATATCTGCTTTTTCAAGTTCCAATGCCTCTTTTATTCCAGCTATTGTTTGAATTTTCTGTGTGCTTTTCGCTTTGTCAAATAAATTATTATTTCCAATTACTAAGCTTACACTTACCCCTGCTAATATTAATAAAACTACTATTGTTACCACTAGCGAAATTATTGTAATTCCTCTTACTTCTTTTGTTTTCATGTATTATATCCTCCCGCTTTTATTGTTAAGTAATATACTTAATGAATTTTTAACGTTCAATATGTTTTTTATTTAAATCAATTTTAAATTTTCAATTGTATATTTTTTATTTTATTGCTAATTTTTTTCAACTTCATTTTTTCATTGCACTAAATTAAACTTATTCTATTAATTTTTCTTTTATCTCAATTTTCAACATACTAATAAAAAAGAAGCATTAGTTGCATGTAGCTACTTTTCTGTACTCGCACTATAAACTTCTTTTTTATTTTTTATTTTTTCTCTAATCTAAAGTTATAAGCATTTGCATATTGGTCATTTATTCCAGCTTGTATTCCAACTGTTTCACCAATTTGTGTTTCTGGTATAGCCACTGGTATTCTTCCTTGTTCTTTTCCTTCTTTGTCTAGTAATACTATTTCTGCCATAAAGTTACCTTGTGCAGTACCTGTCATATTTGTTACATCTGCTTCTAAACTTGTATGTCCATCTTTTTCAGAAAAATTTATATTTGATATTTCAAATCCAGATTCTACCTTATCTTCTTTTAATTTATTACTTGTATTTACTACTGTTCCATCACTTTCTGTTTTTGTAAACTCTCCACGGCTTGCATCAACCTGTGATTGGTTAGTATCACTTATTGTTTGATTTGCTGTGTTTGTGTTTTTATTTTCATTCTTTGATCCATGTGTTATGCCATATATCACTGCAATTATTACTATAGATACTAGTATTAGAATTAAAATTCCCTTCTTTTCACTACTTTTCATTTTGTTTTCCTCCTTAATTTTACATACGTTTAATTTTCATTAAAATGATAACACAAAAAATCAGTATTTACAATACACTTTTTAATTTGAAATAAAATTGTAATAATCTGTTTTTTCACAACAATTCAGTCATAAAAAGAACGCCCATCTAGAGCGTTCTTGTCTTATGCATTAGTCTTTTTTATCTAGCTTTTTGTTTATTTCTGTTGTGTTTCTGCATATAATAAGTCTAACTAATATAAGCTCATATGCTATTCTTACAATAAGGTTGCCTACAACTAAATATAATAAGAAAGCTATAAAACTTGTAGATATTGTAGCAAATGAAGATAATGTAACAAATATAGCACATATTAAGTATAATATTTTTAATACATTCTCAATTGTTAATTTTTTAAATGTTAAAAAATCATACATCCAACCTAAAAAGCCAGTATATTTTCCTTCATTATCTTTTTTTAAGAATGTAAAGTACAATACTATGCCTCCTACAATAGCTAATACTAAAGATACAATTATCCATATAGCACTAGATGCTACAGAATTCATCGTTGATGCGCTTCTTGCATATGATGATGATGCGTACATATGAACTCCCCCTTTCAAATTTTTTTCAAATATAGAATACTATAAAATAGTTCAATTTTCAAGAAATATTCATGATTTTTTTAAAGAAATTTTCATAATTTTTTTTAAATTGACAACTTGGCTTTATTTGTAGTATAATTAACTTGTAAGCGTGTAATTATTACACATCACTTTGTTAAGCATTATGGAGGCATATATGAACATCATGCTTGTTATTGTCGCTTTGCTATTTAACCTGTTGGCCGGCAACGGAACGGCCAACATCTCCAACACCACTTCAGTTGACAGTTCAGCTTGGGCAAATCCCAACTATCTTGTTCAGCTCATGTACATGTACGGCGGCAACGTCGACATGAACAGATCCTATGAACAAGAGTATGACAAGACCTATGTCTTTGAAGACGGCTTCAAAGATTATGGTTGGGGCAAAGGCTCGTCCGTTCGTGTTCATGGTAACATGAACACGGGTATCTACTTTGATTTTGATATCAAAGTGGATCAACACCAGCAAGAAGTCACTGTCGACACTCCGGTGGAAGGTTTGAAAGTTGTGACCAGCCAGTACTCTAACGGAGAAGCTGGATACAGCTTTAGTGTCGGCCCCATCAACCTCTATAATGCAATGCAGCTTTTCAACTCTGCATCGTCTTATATGGTGCAGAGCAATACAGCAAGTTAAAGAAATTTGCTTGCCGCAAAGCTGTAATTACAAAATCTCTCAGAGTCAATTGGCTCTGAGAGATTTATATATATTCACATTATCTTTTAGTCATAAAAAAACTCTACATTTTTCATGCCAATTATGTATGCATTCTTATGCAAAATTTCCAACAGCTTATGCATATTGCCTCCCTTATTCTTTATCTCTCTTAATCTGTTTACTATATCTATCTTCCTCACTAAATATGCATCCACAATATTTTTGCATGTATAGTCCTAAATCATGAGCTTTTTGATGTCCTTCCCAGAATCCGACTCTGAAATCTCTATACAAAAAATCTATTCCGTATTCTTCACTATATTGTTCCATTAACTTTTTTATGAAGTCGTGTTTTTGATATATGCTGTACAATAATGTTGTGGTAACTGTATCGTATCCGTGTTCTTTGGCATATTCAAATGTTTTTCTTAGCCTAACTGGATAGCAGTAGTTTACACATCTTGCATTTAAGTTTTTTACAGCTTCCTTGCAAAACTCATCTAAGCCATATTCTTCTTCGAATATGGCTTGTACATTTATTGATTTTGTATATTCTTTTAGACATTCTCTACGTGCTTTGTATTCCGTGTATGGGTGGATATTGGGATTATACCAATATGCTGTTGGTTCTATTCCCTCTTCTCTTAATTTGTCTATGCAGTACACGCTACAAGGTGCACAGCATGTGTGCATTAATAGTTTCATTATAATTAATTTGTAATCAGTTGCAAATTTTATTTAACTGATTTTCCTCCTTTTTATCTTATTTTTTTATTTCAATTTTGTTTGATAAGTGTTCTACTTTATTTTTTACCATTGGCATGCTTGTCAAAATTCCAGTAACTATTGCCACTAAAAAAATATATAAAACACCTAAATTTTGTGCTTCACTATATAATGCAAAACTTCCAATATATGCAACTTCTACAGCATACGATAAATTTATTATCAGCCTTATATTTTTTCCATTTAAAAACATTAATGTTGGAAACAACCATAATATATACCAAGAATTGAAATTTGTTATTAATATAAATGCAAATATATATAATAACGTGCTATATTCTCTTATATATGATGAAAATATTTCTGTATTATTATTTAATAATAACTTAATAACCGTATATACATAAAGTATTGCAAATACAGCCAATAATGCAGTTTTTAATATATTTGTTGATTGTTCCCCAATCAAATAATAAAACACTAACATTATAGACCTGTTATACTTTGATTGTTGTATGAACAGCCCAGCAAATATGTTCAAATCTCTTACATATATTGCATAAAATCCTGCAAGTATTACTATAAATTCTAGTCCATACAATACACAATACTTTATTTTCTCTAATATGTTTTTTTCCCTTAGATGATATAAGATTATAAATGGTAATATTAGTATTCCCAAATATTTTATTGCTGTAGCCATTGCTATAAACGCAACTGATAGCATTAAATTTTTCTTTTTTGTAACAAAATATATTGCAAGTAATATAAATAAAACTATAAATATATCATTATGTACATTTGATAAAGCCTCGAATAATATTGCTGGATTCGTACCATAAATCAAAACAAATTTCTTTTTATGAGTTATTTTCCAAATTAATAAACAATTTATTAGATGAACTATTAGATTAGTCCCTTTAAATATAGCTAATGCCACATCAATATTTCCAAATGAAATACTGGTTAATAATTTGCATATTAAAGTCCAGAGTGGCCCATATACAACTGTTTCGTATCTCCAACAGTTTGCTACTTTATTGTACATTTGGTCTCTTACCTGATGCTCATCACTAACTTGCCCAACTGATTTGTAATATGGATTTTCATGATAATGTGAATCTGACCAACCATTTGCTATATAAGAATATATATCTGTACTTGTATATGGAATAATTAATGCAAATAAAACTGAAATTATGCAAATTGCAATAATTAATTGTTTTTTGCTTTTAAAAATTTTATTGCTATGTTTTATTATTAATATATACAGAATAAACATTACTGACATAAGACTTATAAAGGATATTGTGTTTATCCATTTTGCCGAAATCGTCTTAGGAATTTTAAATATGAATGTCCACTGATAAATAAAATTATATATTGATTGATTTTTTGCCAAATATATTATTGATGGCATGGCAAAACATATAACTACAGTAATAAATAAAAGCAACCATTTTTTATTTCTCATATAAAAACTTTCCTTCCTTTTTATCATATGTAATAATAAAAATGGTATTGTGTTGTCAAAACATTTTTAGTTTTAATACAACTCAGGATATCATTTTTCTATTATATTAAGAACTACTTTAAGTTTTTTCTCATATTATTTGACTATAACTGTAATTGATATGATGCTCCGATATGTTTATATGCTGCTGGAAGTGGAACTCTTCCTCTTTGCGTTCTAGATATAAAACCAATTTGTATTAGATATGGTTCATAAACATCTTCAAGTGTATCTATATCTTCTCCCACTGTTGTTGCTAAAGCCTCTATTCCAATAGGTTTTCCTTGATATTTTAGTATCATAGTTTCTAGAATTTTTCTATCTATTTCATCTAATCCTAATTCATCTATTTCTAGTTTATTTAATGCTGTTTTTGCAATTTTTAAATCTATTTTACCATTTCCAAGAACCATAGCATAGTCTCTAACTCTTTTCAATAATCTATTTGCGATTCTTGGAGTTCCTCTAGATCTTCTTGCAATTTCTATGCTTGCTTCTTCATCAATTTCTACACATAATATTTTTGCTGACCTGTTTATTATTTTAATTAAGTCTTTCTCATCATATAATTCTAATCTATGTACTATTCCAAATCTATCTCTTAATGGAGTAGTAAGAGAACCTGCTTTTGTTGTAGCTCCAATTAATGTAAATGGTGGCAAATTTATTCTTATAGATTTTGCTGTTGGTCCTTTTCCAATTATAATGTCTAAAACATAATCTTCTAGGGCTGGATATAAAATTTCCTCTACATTTTTATTTAAACGATGAATCTCATCTATAAATATGACTTCGTTTGGAGTTAAATTTGTTAATAATGCTGCAAGGTCTCCAGGTTTTGTTATTGCTGGTCCAGATGTAATTTTTAATTTTGCTCCCATTTCATTTGCAATTATCCCGGCAAGGGTAGTCTTACCAAGTCCTGGAGGACCATATAACAAAACATGGTCTAGTGACTCTCCTCTTTGTTTTGCGGCTTCTATATATACCTTCATGCTTTCTTTTACTTTTGTTTGTCCTATGTATTCTTCTAGCAACTGAGGCCTTAGAGTAGTTTCAAGCGTTTCTTCATTATTATCGGTAATTTCCGGATTTATTACTAAGTTTTCTTTCATCTTGCACCTTTCTAGTAATTTTCTATATTCTTATGTTATTTTTTCAAAACCTATTTATCATTCATTTCTTTTTCTCCATTGTATTCGTTTACTAAATATAATGGTCTATGTTTTGATTCATTGAATATTCTTCCTAAATATTCTCCCATTATTCCAATTAGTATTATTTGTACTCCAGAGAAAAATAATATTAGTAATATGATTGCTTGGAATGCTTGTATTGCAGTATGAGTAACACATGCTTTTACAATTACATATATGAAATATATAAATAATGCTAAAAATGTTGGAATGCTCAAGAATGTTGATATTCTAAGTGGTGATGTTGTAAATGATGTGATTCCGTCTATTGCTAAGTCTACCAATTTTTTGTAGTTCCATTTTGTTTTTCCGGCAATACGTGGATCTCTATCATACATTATTTCTTTCTTGTTATAACCTATCCAACTAAACATGCTTTTAGAGCATCTTCCTGTTTCTCTCATTTTTTTCAGTGCATTTACGCATCTTCTATCCAATAGTCTAAAATCACCTGTATCTTTTTGTATTTCAACCTTTGTTAGGCTTTGTAATACTCTATAGTACATTTTTGATGTGAATTTTTTTAGCCATGTCTCTCCAGCTCTAGATCTTCTCTTAGCATATACGTCATCATAACCTTGTTCCCATAATTTTATCATTTCTGGAATAAGCTCCGGTGGATCCTGAAGGTCTGCATCCATTATTATTACACAATCTCCAGTTGCATAGTCAAGCCCTGCTATCATTCCTATTTCTTTTCCAAAGTTTCTTGAGAAGTCTACATAGCATACTCTTTTGTCTTGCTCTCTTAATTTTTTTATTTCATTTAATGTGTTGTCTTTACTTCCATCGTTTACAAATAATAATTCGAATTCATAATCTTTTACTTCATTCATTATTTTGCTAACTCTTTCATATAAGAAAGGTAATGATTCTTCTTCATTATACGCTGGTACTAAAATTGTAATCTTTTTCATATTATCGTCCTTTTCTACAAATTTATATATTTTTATCAGTTCTGTTTGACTTTAGTTTTTCATTTTCTATTTCTTCATTATCTCTTAAATGTACTATGTCTTTATATCCTATTGCAACTATAGCAATTACAAGCAATGCAAATGATAATGCTTTCCATATGCCGCTATCAAGCAATATTATTGCAATCATTCCAAGTGTTGCAGTTACTCCATATAAGATTAAAACGGCTTGTCTTTGTGTATATCCTTTTGCCATTAGCCTATGGTGTAAATGTCCTTTATCAGCTTTAAATACTCCTTTTATTGACTTTGTTTTTACAATTCTTCTTACAATAGCCCATAAAGTATCGAATATTGGAAGTGCAAGTACTATTATTGGAGCAATAATTACAATTGCTGTGTATGTTTTTGCGACTCCTAATATTGATATTATTGAAATTGCATAGCCCATAAAGTTTGAGCCAACGTCCCCAATGAATGTTTTTGCAGGATTAAAATTATATGGCAAAAATCCAACTATTGCACCTGCAAGAGCTGTTATTAATATAATTGCAATTAATGGTGATTCATTCAAAGAGAATATTATTAGCATTGAAATACATGCAATTAAGGTTATTCCAGATGATAGTCCATCTAATCCGTCAATTAAGTTTATTGCATTTGTTATTCCTACAATCCAACCAATAGTTAAAATATAGCTTATTACCTCATTTATCATTATGCTGTTTTCTTTAAATGGTATAGTAAAGTTATCTATGCGTACTCCACAACTTACTACTATTATTGCAGCAATTAATTGTCCTGCTAACTTAACTAATGGGCTTATTCCCTTAACATCATCAATATAACAGGTAATTCCAAGAACCATGGCTCCAAATAAAAAGCCTAATAATTTCTTTCCTAGTCCATCTGTTATAAAATCTATATTGTTTTCTATTCTCATTGTTATTATTAAATAAATTGCTGATACTAAAAAACCTGCAATTACAGCTATACCACCAAGCCTTGGCATTGGTTTTTTATTTACTCTTCTATCATTTGGATAATCTACCGCTCCTACTTTTTTCGCCAGTCTTATAGAGTATGGCGTTATAACAAATGCTGTTATAAATGCAAGTAAAAAAGCTATGGCTATATCTCCCCACATACGCAAAATTTCCTTCCAAATTTAATTTATTTTCACACTAAAATTATATCATATTATAGTCATTTTTCAACTTTATTTCTCAGTTTTCGTGCATTTTTTATAAAATAATTTGATTATCTTTTTAATCATGCTTTTTTATTCTTATTTTTGTTGCAATCTTTCCTGGCACAAATAAAATTGCAACCATTATTTTATTAAACAATCCATTAACATTTTTTATTGGATGCTTTTCTTTTGTCAAAACGCTAAATAATATGTAATGTTTATAAACATATAGTCTCTTTTTAAAAGTAACCCCACGCATATCTTGATTAAATATTTCTTTAAAATAACTATAATATCCGAATGGGCTCTCACTAAATAATTTATTAATATTTTGAGTATAGCCCTCCTTCTGATATTCGCATATCATTATTGGTCTGTTAAAGCACCTTACTTGATATTGTAAGTCCATTTCATGGTGTAATCTTGCCTCAGTTACAAATTTTTCATTATGTTCGAGCTTATATTCAAATTGTTTCCTTATTGAAGCATTGTACACTAACGCTTTCTCGCCTGTTATGCCATTCTTAAAATATAAATCAAACATAGTGCTTGGATAATCATCTTCTATAAAATTATTCCCCATGTTCTGTCCATCTTTAGTATATTTTAAAAATACTAAAGCATAAGTTTCTCCCATATCTTTGCATGCTTGTAAAGCTTGTACAACAACTCTAAAGGCGTCTCTAGTAAAGTAGTCATCTGAATCACATTCGACTATTAAATCTCCAGTTGCTACTTTCACCAAGTTATTTATTGCTGTCATTTTTCCCTGATTTTCTTGATAAAAATATTTAATATCAATCAATCTTTCCTTACAATATTCTTCCATTATTCTCTTAGTGTTGTCTGTTGAGCCATCATCCATAACCAACCATTCTAGCTGGACATCTGGACAATTATTGCTGTTGATCAATAGGCTTGCATACAACTTATCTAAAAGATTTGCTCTATTATATGTAGCCGTAAGTACTGATATTTTCACGTTTTTTCCTCCAAAGTATCTCTTTTTTATTTAAATTATCTTGCTAATCCTATCTGGATGTTTTTTATTTTCTTCTATCATTTTTTCTATTTTCTCTATTATTCTATCGTTTTTATATACATATTGATTATATTGATTATTCTTTTGCTTATAGTTTTTCACGGCAAACTTTATTGCATCTTCAACACCTGCATCATCATTAGAAACAATATAACTTTTTTTCGAGTAATCAATTAATGCCTCTCTTGTAGCAGTATTCGTTGTTAAAATAAATTTATTTAAAATTTTTGCTTCTTCTACTACCATTGGATATCCTTCAAAATTCGATAACAAACAAAAGAAATCGGCCCTCTTCACAAATGGATATGGGTTGTTCCTTGCACCTAATAGCTTAAAAGTTTCTTCTACGTTTTCTTCGTAAATCTGTTTTTCCAAGCTTTCCTTTAGTGGTCCGTCACCTATTACAAAAATTTTATGCTTATATCCTTGCTTTATAAGTTTAGAATGAACTCTTATCAGTCTTTCTATTGCTTTTTGACTTACAAGTCTTGAAACTTGAACTATTATTGGTCCATCATTTTCTTCTGTTGCAAATACTTTCTTATCTTGTTCTATTAAGTCCTTCTCTGCTAATTTTAGTATTCTTTCACTATTAATGTAATTGTTAATTACTTTTTCATGAGGTAAGTCCATGTCATCATACACTTTGTTAAACTTGTCTAAATTATCTATACTAACAAAAACAAGAGTATCAAATTTTTCATATATATTTCTGTCTAAGATTCTCTTAATTCTAGATTTTGGTCCTTTTCCAAAAACTTTAGAAATATCATTGTGAATCCATGCAATTTTAGTAGACTTTTTGTCTTTTACACTAAAAATTCTAGTAATAGGTCCCTCCAAAAAAGCGATTTGTGTAGAATATTCACCACTCTGAACATATTTTTTAAATATTTTTTTCTTTTCCAACAAGACTTTGATCGGTATTAATTTTTTCTTTAATTTTCCCATATCATTATACTTAAAATTGAATAGACTTATAAGTTTTATTTTAGAGTCAAGCTCTTTTTCTAGCTCTCCTCCAGCATAAATTGTAAAAATTGTAACATCATACTTTGCTATAAGCTTATTTGCAACATCTACTAATACCCTCTCAGCACCTCCAAGTGTAAGACCAGTTATTCCAAAAATAATTTTTTTCATATTGTAGTTTTCCTCCACCATACAAATCCTATTTTCAGGTTATATTTTTAATCATTTTTTTATTTCATAAATCTTCATTTCATCATCTTCCAAATCTTTGCATCCATTAAATATAAGTGTTACAAGAACTATTATAATCATCATGCTTGATGAATTGAAAAATGTATATCCAGATAGAAATGATATGAATATGGCAAACCATAAGCCTAAAGTGCTCATCATAAATTCAATATTCATATTTTTTATTTTCTTTACTGCCATATAAGTTCCATACATTGCAATAGCTAAAAACGGCATAAAATATAAGAAAAATCCTATTACTCCAAAATTATATAAAAATGCTGGAACTTCCATTTCAAAAATCATCTCATAAAAATGTACCATATATCCATTACCGAAAAGTAGCATTGGAATACTGTCTTGATTTTTTATTAATCTACTATGGTATATAAATTGCAATGCTCTCATATTAGTATTTTGAATTTGCTTTTCATTTGCAATATCATATAATTCTAAGTAAGTTTTTTGCATACTCTCAGGCATATAGCCTTCATCAATTTCGTTATTTTTTATTTTCTTCACAATATCAACAATATCACCTGTTACATGAGCAGTTTTTCCAGTCATTGTATCTATAATTTGATTTTCTCTTTCTTGAAGGTCTTTTCTTCTTTCAATAGTTTTTGAGCCAAATGCAATTACTGCAATACCAATAACAACCAATGCAAGTAAAAATGCTGGCAGGGCCTTTTTGTTTAATTTGCTATTTTTTATCAAGCTGTTAATTATACAAATTATGCAGTACATCAGTATTACAATTATAAAGCCAAATAAACCAGTTCTAGTTCCTAGTAAAGTACATAAATATGCTCCGGCAAGAACAATTGTCATAAAAGTCCATATTCTAATTCCAGTTTTATTATTTTTTCCTAAGTTTGGCAGAATAATAAACATTTCTAATAACATTATTGTACCTATACTATTTCCAGATTCAAACCATCCCTTATAACCAATTTGAACTTCACTATATGTATATGAAGATGTTCCTGTAATTAGAGAAATATACATAAGCACAATATATACTGTAAACGAAATTAGCACAGACAATTTTAATTTATTTATAATCTTTGTACCATCTTCATTTTTAAGCTCTTTTTCTCTATTTTTATAAACAAAGAAATAAATGTAAATAAATAAATTCATTATCATGAAAGTGTAATTAACTAAATACTGAATTTCTTGAGTTATACCTCCATATGCACATTCCGTACTCTTTTTATAAAATATGTAAAGATGGCATATTGCATATATAAAATACGTGCCTCCCGCCATAAGAATATAAGGCTTTAACTTATCTTTAAAAAATATATAACAAATTGCAATTATTGGTATAATTGGTCTTATAAATGTAGATATCGAAATATTAGTGTTAAAATAGTTTCTAAACAGGAAACTTGCAGCATCCAATATCGGACATATTATTATTAAAAAACACAATAAATTTTCTATTGTGATAATATTTTTCAAATTAAACTTTTTTTCTTTTTTGATATTATCTTCCATAATTAATATCTTCCTCACTAAACATATATTGAGTTGAAAAAACTAAAATGGTAATCTTTTTTCAACCCTTTTCGATTGTAATTTTTCAAGATTATTATATATACTAAACGCTAAAAAAGCAATAGAAAAAGCCAGAACAATTTGTATTTTTTAAGTTTCAACACGTTGCTTTTGTTCGGAGCTTCTTCGAACTCCTCAAAAGGTGAGCTTTTAGTTTTGTTTGAAAAATACAAATTGTTCTGGCTTTAATACTTACATAAAAAAGGTTTTAGTATATTTTCTGCCTTTTACAGTACATACTAAAACCTTTTCTTTTACAATTCTTCTGCAAATCTTCTTTCTAATTTTTTAAATACAAAATATCCAACAATACAAAGAACTATTCCCATTATAAATGCAATTAGCAATCCTCTAAAATCTGGCATTGTTTTACTATAGAATATAGTTCTATAGCCATCTATCAAATACGACATTGGATTTAATCTTAATAGCCATCTAAAATTTGCTGGTACAGCATCCATCGAATATACGATTGGTGTTGCGTAAAATAACAATTGCATAAATACACCTAGTAAGTGTAATAAATCTCTAAAGTATACTGTTAAACTACTTACAAGAAGTGATATTCCTATAGATACAATGAATTGTATTGCAAGTATTAAGAAATACCATAATATGTTCCATGATAATCCGATTCCACCAAAAACAACAAATCCTAGTATAATTATTGTTGCAATTAAAAAGTTTACTCCTTCACTTGCAACAAGTGATATCGGCAGAATTTCTCGTGGAAAATACACTTTTTTTATAATATTGCCATTATCAACCATTACAGCTGCACCTCTTATAACAACATTAGAAAAATATTGCCACGGAATTAAACCACAACACAAGTAAACGGCATAGTTCTCTATATCACTTTTTAATATTACTTGGAAAACTAATGCATATACAGCAATTTGAAGTAGTGGATTTAAAAAAGACCATAACACGCCTAAAAATGAGTGTTTATATTTTCCACCTACATCTTTTGTTATATTTGTTTTTAATAGTTCTCTATACGCGTACAAATCCTTTATTATGTTCATTTACAAAGTCTCCTTCAAATATTCTTCTATTACATCATCTGGTTTTCCATCCATTTTTACGACTCCGTCGCATAACCATACTGCTCTAGTACAAAATTCTTTTACTGTTCCCATACTATGAGTTACAAATACCATTGTTTTTCCTTGAGCCTTTAATTCTTTCATTTTTGCAATACATTTTTCTTGGAAATGTTGATCTCCAACAGCTAAGATTTCATCAACTAATAGTATATCCGCATCAACATTAATAGCAACTGCAAATGCAAGCCTCATATACATTCCAGAAGAATAAGTTCTTACAGGGTTATCTATATAAGAACCCAATTCTGAAAATTCTATAATATCATTAAGCCTTTCATCTATTTGCTTTCTTGTTAATCCAAATATTGATGCATTAAAATATATGTTTTCTCTTCCAGAGAAATCAGGGTGGAATCCTGCACCAAGTTCCAATAATGAAGTTAATTTTCCATGAGTTTCAATCTTACCTTTATTTGGATAAATTATTTTTGTCATTAATTTAAGCAAGGTGGATTTTCCACTTCCATTAACACCTATTAATGCAACAGCCTCACCATTTTTTATGGTAAGATTTATGTCTTTTAATACTTCTCTTTTTTCTTTTCTATTTCTGTTCCAAAATAATAATTTTTCTTTTAAACTATTTGCCTTGTCCATATAAATATTGAATGTTTTATATACATGGTCCACAACAATTCTATTTTCTTGTTCAGCTTTTGACATCTTACTTTTGCCTTTCTTTTTATTTTTCGATATCATTATATTATATAATGTTTATATTGTCAAAATTTTTAGCTATTCATTTTAATGTTTTCTATTTTTCTTCCTTGTAAGCAACATAAAAATTACAATTACAGCCAATACCATTATTACACAAATAGCTGTTTTATTATCTTTTTTGTCTGTCGGAATACCAGATGTTTCTCGACTACTTTCTTTTATAACATCTATTTTATAAGATACTGTTTCAGTTTTGCCTTCTTTCGATACAGTTATAATAATAGTATTTTTTCCATCTTTTAGGTTTTCATTTCCTTCTACTGTAATTTTAGCATTTTCGTTTAAACATGACGTATCAACATCAATTTTTGAAGCTCCGTTATATATTTTTGCAGTATAACTAAATACGTTTTCAGAAAACGATGGTGATAAATCAACTTCATCTTTATTTCCATTTTGGTCAACTGCATTTAATTTTATAGAAGAAAGTCTTAGAGTCTCATCTTGAATTTTTCTAGTTACTTTTATGAAATAAGTTCTTACAGTACCATTTTCTGCAGACACGTCAACTCTTAAATTATTTTCTCCAGTCTGAAGCTTTATATTACCTGTGCCTGTAATGTTTGCTCTTTTATCATCAGCAATTGCCTTTATAGTTACATTATCTTCTTTCGTATCTGAATCTAATGTATATTCTTGAATTTGTTTATCAAATTCAGGTAATAATCTATATCCTTCTACTTCCAATGATGAAAGATAGTTATTACTTGATTTATTAGCATTTTCACTTTCTGCCTTTTGTTGATTTGTAAGTTGTTCGTTTGCAAGTGTATCTGACATTTCATCTGTTAAATCTGCCATTCCAGCATATGATTTATTCATTGCTATCATTATCACCAATAGGACCATCAATGATATAACTACCTTTATTTTACTTTTCTTCATATTTTTTCCTCTCCTCAAGGTATAAAGTAGGCTGGAAATAATTTAATTTTATTCATAATTTTATATACATTATAAATTTATCTTAAATATTTGCTTGGTATAAATGCTTGTCTTCCATCTGAAATTATTATTCTATACCAATCATAACCATTTATATTTTTATAAGTAGAATTATCTATTACAGTTACTTCTGCATTTTCAGCTAATGCTGTAAGCTTTGCGACATCTGTACTTGGTCCAATTCTCACATTACATCCATATCCATCATTAGTCTTTACATTAGCTTTATAGTCACAAGTTTTAACATCATCTATTTGCTTTAAATATTTTCCAGACATATAGCCTATAGTTCCATCTGGTGTAACTACTTTCTGCCAATCTGAATTTATACCTCTTTCGATTGATAAGAAAACTGTTCCTTTGTCTGTAATTGTTTTAATTATATTTGAAGAAGTACTTGGTCCAGATCTTAATAATACGTTTGTTCCTGTTGTTGCAACATTTATAGGATATGTTTCTGAGCTATTAGATGGTAGTGGCGTTATTGTTTTATCCATCTCTTCGTACACTGGAATTATGAAAGTAAATTCCGAATTTAATTTACCTGTATTCTTATACATGCTTTGCAATGTTTTTGCTTCACTATAAGCTCCCATTAAGTTTTGCATATATTGATGAGTATATAATGAAGTTCCGTTTGTAGAGTCTATATCAAATCTATTTTGATATAATGTGTTTTGATAGTTTTCAAGCCAGTTGTCCTTACAGAACCCAATTCCGCCTTCTAGGGCTTTTTGCATTGTATCCCAGCCTTCTTTTTTTGCTCTAGCTAAGGCATTTGCATAAATTTGCTCCCATCCAGTTCCATTTGCACTAATGTTGAATGGATTATAATACGTTTTTCCATCTCCACCATCCATGCCTCTTCCAATTTGCGTTCCATTATTTCCTTGTTCTTGAATTAGTCTTGCAATTATGTAATATGGGTTAACATTTGTGTTTCTACATGCTTTTTCTATATCGTCTGCGTATTTTTCTAAATATGTACCTTTAACTTTAGCCTTTATCCCTTCTAGTGTGCAAGCTTCATCTAAATATTCATTTACATCTTGGAATTGAAATATATTTACTTCATCAAAAAAGTTTCTTGGGTCCATGTAATATGCTATAGCTTTTTCAGAAGCACAGTACCAGCCACTATCATATAGTTGTGTTCCACAAGTCGAACATACCCATTCTCCACTATTTGATGTTTCCACTAAGTTTCTTCCATGTACTTCTGCTTCACCTGCAACTGCACTGTCAAATTTTAATCCTGTATATAGGAATTTTACATTCCAATTTGGATGAGAGGCTAATAATTTTTCGAGTGTTGCTTTATATCCGGGATATTTATTATCATCTATGTCTACAACAATTTTTGAATCAGTTATTGTAAATTTTTGTGCAACTCTTCCTGAATAATTTTGAATTGTTAAATTAGCACCTTCTTTAACTTCTTCATTCTCAACAGTCATATATAATTCACTATTTTTAGAAATTATGTAATATTCTCCATTTCCGGCTTCTTTTATAATCCATTTTTGTGCATCAGAGCCATTGTTAGCATATTGAGTAATCTTAGTTCCAATTATTGTAGTTCCATTGGCAAGTTCTATTGATGTATTGGCATGTGTTGCAGTTATTGTGTAATATCCATCACCAACATATTTTATATTAAATTTTTGATTTGCAGTTTTGCCATTTCTCCATAGTTCAATCTTTTCACCATTATCTTTACAGCTATGAGGAATATCTATTACAAGCCTTGTATTTGCTACCGAAGCAATAGTATAAGTTCCATCTTCTAATGTTTTTGTACCTTTCATTGCAGTTGGAACAGTAAGCTTAAATTTTTGGCTTGAAGAATTATTTAATTTTGATGTTACTATCTTTCCGTTATCAACTGTTAAATACAAGCCATTACATTTTGAAATTATGTAATAATATCCGTTTCCAGCGTCTCTAATTACCCATTGTTGGTTATTTCCACCATGGTACTCCCATTGGTCAACGGTTGCACCATTTTGTTTTGAGCTTCCTGCAACATCAATATATTTTCCAGAATGCATTGCAGATATTGTATAATAACCGTCATTTCTATATTTTATATTAAATTTTTGGTTGGCTGTAGATGAGTTTTCCCATACCCCAATATTTGTGCCATCTTGAGTAGAGCTTCCACCTATATCAACAACCTTTGATGTATCTTCAGCAGTTTGTATTTGATAAGTTCCATCATTTATTGTTTTAGTTCCTGTAGGTGTTTCTTCTCCCTCTTTTACAAATTTAAATTTTTGATTATTGCATCCATTACTAGTCCATACCTGCACTAATGAGCCATCATGAGCGTCAGAATGAGGTATATCTAAATATAATCCATTGCTCTTAGAAATTATGTTAAAATAGCCATTTCCAGCATCTTTTATAATCCACTTTTGGTTATTTCCACCATGATATTCATATTGTAGAACTCGTGCTCCCGGGTTTTTTGAATTATTGGCAACATCAATAAGTTTTCCAGAATGTACAGGTGATATTGTATAACATCCATTTCCAATATACTTAATGGTAAATTTTTGGTTATTTGTTCCTCCACTTGTCCATAATTCCACCTTAGCATCGTTTGTTTTTAAACTGCTGTAAATATCAAACACAAACTTCTCGTTTAGAGCAGATTTTATAGTATATACTCCATCTTCAAGAGTTTTATTTGCATCAGTCGCAAAAGTAGTATTGCTGATGTTAAGAGTTCCAAAAAACACGCTAAGCAATACTACTATTTTTATAATATTTAAAATTTTTCTCTTCATAGTTTTATCTTCTCCTGTTCTTAAACTTTTTTTCACAAAAACAAATTTTTTATCTAATTTTGTCTCTTTTATTTTAACACAAATTTAAGAATTAGAGAATAGTTTTTTTTATTTTTTTATAACTTTTTTCTGGTAAAAATGCTTTTCTTGGTAATTGAATTTTTATTTTTTCAAATTTTCAATTTGTTCATATCTTAACAAATTTAATTCATAATTTTCCCTGTGTTGTCTTGTTATTGTATCTAATATAATTGCACATTGGAAGGCAACAGCAGCCAATCCTATAAAGCCTGTTGCAAGTATTGCAGAAGGTACTTTGGTAATAAAGTGTGTGTTAAAGAATTCAACAAGTACTGGTATTCCAACAGCAAGTCCCAATATAAAGAATATTAAGGCAATAGCTCCAAAAAATTTAAATGGTTTATAATCCTTAAACATTCTTGCAATTGTTTTTACAACTTTTATACCATCACTTATAGTGTTTAATTTTGAAGAGCTTCCCTCCGGTCTGTCTCTATAGATTATAGGAATTTCTTTTATAATATATTTTTTATCCAAAGCATATAAAGACATCTCTGTTTCTATCTCAAATTTAGGACTAAGAACAGGCATGTTTTTCACAAATCTCTTGTTAAATACTCTATATCCTGTCATAATGTCTTTTAAATCTGTCTTAAATAACACATTTATAGATTTCTTTACTAGATTATTACCTAATTCGTGGAATGGTCTCTTGTTTTCCTTTTGATATGTTCCATTTGAAAGTCTATCTCCTATTGCCATATCAGCTTCACCATTTCTTACGGGTTCAATCAATTTGTGGACAAATTCAGCAGGATATGTGTCATCTCCATCAACCATTACATATATATCTGCTTCGATATCTCTAAATTGGCTTCTTACTACATTTCCTTTTCCTTGTTTGTATTCATCTACAACTATTGCACCATTTTTCATAGCAATTTCTCTTGTTCTGTCTTTAGAATTGTTGTTGTAAACATATATATCGGCTTCTGGTAATTCTTTTTTGAAATCTTTTATTACTTTTTCGATTGTTAGTTCTTCATTATAACAAGGTATTAGTACTGCTATTTTTTCCATCTTCATTATTTCCTTCCTTTATAAAATTCATTCCAAGATATACTGGTAATGCTAAGAATATTGGGTATGCATATCTGTATTCACAATAAGCAGGTGAAGCAATAAGCGTTAGCCATAATATAAATGTTGGTAGATAAACTAGCAAATATTTATATTTTTTCTTATAAATGGTATAGCTTAGTGCAATTACGGTAAGTAAAACTCCTGCTCCAATGCTAAATACAAAGCCAAATACTGGTATTCCTCTTGCATCTATCAATCCATCTATCTGTTCAACCCATTTTCCATCTATTAATGGTGTTTGTTTAATTCCCATGTTATGGTCCATAGTAACTCTACTAACCACCGAATTTCTTACCTCTGGATAATAATATCCATACGAATTTGATATAAATGCTTCTATATAATCCTTAGGATATTTTACGAATAATTTTAACCAAATCGATATAAATTCAGATTTATTTTCTGAAAAATATTCGTTATTAAAATTAAACTTTACAGGATCTGATAATATAGGATTGTAGTCTTCCCATACATTTTCTACCATAAAATATTTATTTAATTTTTCGATTGTTTCTTCGTCAATATCTTCATAATTGTCTTTTACAGTTCTTACTATTTGTTGCATTGGAACAGATAACATTTCTCCTACTGCTCCTTTTTCAACCTTAAGTATTTTAAATACCACAACATTGTAAGCCTCATAAATAACAAGTATAGACATGAACATAATTAATAATTTTTTCCAATGTTTCCTTAGTACTATAAATATAAATGGTAAACTTAGTACAACAACATATAAACCATTATGTCTTAAAATCATTGTGAATATTGAAATTAGCACATATCCTACCATGTTTCTTTTCTTAGCTAAAAATCCATCTGTATTAAATATAAGTTCTATGCTTTGTATTATAAACAAAGGCATTATTCCAGAGAATAATATGTCTTTCCACATTGTTATACTGTACATTCCATTTACTGGATAGAACATGTAAAACAATAAAGTTATTAGCTGAACAAATGCTGGAACTTTTTTCTTTCTTAAATATTTCAATACAAATGCAGCAAAGGTTGCCATTACCAGCATAGAGAATATACTATATAAAGCTATTCCTGTATTTATGTTTCCAGATAATTTTAATCCTAAATTTACGAATATTCCTATTATCGCCGTATGTGCAATAGGATGATGGTCTTTTAGTGGCAATATTCCTATTGTTTGTTCTATGAGAATACGAATCCGATGTTACAATTCCAGGATAATATCTCAAAAAGAATGGCAAATATGATAAAAATATAAGTAAAATTGTGATTATAACAAGAAATACTTCATTCTTAAGTAACTTTATATTTGATAAATCTTTTCCGAATATTGTTATATTTTCAGTTTTCAACTTATTGTTTTCAAATATATCATAAACCCATAAAACTATTATGTTGAACATTGTGAAATACCCGATAAAGTTTACTATAAGCCATTTATTTAAAATGTGATTAAGAGTAAAATCTATATTTATACTCTTTCCTATTATTTCTATTATCGTGTATATAAATGCTACAATTGCCGCTGTTATCATTTCTCTTTTTGTGTTCTTTGTTGATTCTAGTGTTTTCTTTATTACAAAATAACAACTTGCAAATATAAATACAAATATTATGTTATTGCCACTTATTAGAAAGTTATGCCATATACATATAGTAAGAATGCATGCAAGTATAAAAGATATAATATTGTTTTTGTACTTTTTCATCTTCTCCTAGAGTTTTTTAAGCTCTTTCTCCTTGTGTAATATTTAGGTTTTAAGGGTTACCCATACCCCTATATAATTTCTAAAATTTTTGAATATATTTTATATGTTGATTTATTTACAGTTCTCATATATTTATTTTTACCAATATTTACAGTTTTTAAAATTACATTCTCTTTCCAGTTTGGAAAATTCGAGTTTAGTCTTTCCCAGCTCTCTGTTAGTAGTTTTTCTCTAATTGTCTTATCCTTTATTTTGCACATTCTTTTCAAAGAACTGCATAGTAAATATCTTGCATAATTATATTCTAGTTCATTTCTATACTCTTCATAAATATTGTTCTTTTTATAAAATTCGATAACATTATTCAATACGGTAAATATCTCTGCCGTTCTTTCATTTTGAACATTTGCAATAGAGCCTTCTCTTTGTACATAATGAATGAATGGCTTATCAACATAGGCAAATTTATTTATAAATGGTATAAGCTTATAAGTAAATTCTACATCTTCATATCTTAATCCTTTTGGAAACTCTAAGTTATTATCTGTGATTAATTGTCTTTTAATCAGTTTATTCCAGGCAACCACTCTAACAAAGCTAAGCATCTCTTTTTTATTTTTGTATGGATACTGCTTGTCCACCCTAATTTTATTAGGGAATTCCCATATAAAATCACATTCAACATAATCTGCATTTTCTTCTATTGCCTTATTATACATTTCTTCATAAGCATTTTTTTCTATGTAATCATCTGAATCTAAAAAGGCAATAAAATCACCAGTTGCATATTTTAGTCCATAGTTTCTTGCATCTGATAGTCCACCATTTTCTTTTTCAACATAGATTACTCTGTCCTTGTTATTTTTTTCATATTCTTTTGCTATGTTTCCAGAATTATCTTTAGAGCCATCATTTACAAGAATTATTTGAATATCTTCTAAAGTTTGACTAAGCAATGAATTAATGCACTTTTCTAGATATTTTTCTACATTATAAATTGGAACAATTACACTTACTTTTGGCATTTTTATCCCTTTCCTAAATCTATCTCAATTTTAAATATAGTTTTATATTTATTTTCAAAAGTATTTTCTTTATAAATTGTTTTACATCTCTTGCCTTTATGTTATTTGCAAGTTTTCTCTTTCTTATTTCTTTTATGAATTGTTTTTGCTCTTTTCCATTTAGATTATTCACTTCTAATATTATACAATTAGTATAATATATTTTTATATTCTCCTTAGATTTTTCTGAAATCTTATATTCTTTAATTTTTTTTACCATTTCATCATAGAAATACAATAAATCTAAAGCTCTTTTATATGTAATTTCTGAATTTCCTCTCGTGATGCTTTTTTGAGTTTGCACATAGTTATAACCAAATACATCTACACTCGCAACTTTATCAGCCTTCAATAGTATAAGAGGAATTAATCCAAAATCTTCATGATATTTTCCTTTAGTAAACTCAAATTTATTTCTTCTAAAGAAATCTCTTTTATACAAATACCCCCATGCAACTTCTGTCATTACATCTGCTTTATATAAAATGTCGAATGCCTCTTCACCACTTTTTTCTTCAAACAATGGTGTATAATTTTTCTCAAGCACATTACCTTGTTCATCAACTTTTGCAATTTTAAATTTAATCATGTCATATTTTTGTTCCATATATGTTAACAAATCAGTATATAAATTTTCTGTTATATAGTCATCTGAATCTACAAATGATATGTACTCTCCAGTTGCATATTTCAATCCATAATTTCTTGCATCTGATAATCCGCCGTTTTCTTTTTCAAAGTACAAGACTCTATCAGGATCTTTTACAACATATTTTTTTGCAATTTCTGCACTCGAATCCTCTGAGCCATCATTTACAAGTATTATTTGTATATCTTTCAAAGTTTGATTTAGTAATGAATCTAAACATTTTGCCAGTTGCTTTTCCACATTATAAATTGGTACTATAATACTTACTTTTATCATAAATAATCTTATCCCTTTCTTAAAGTGTAAATCTATTTAGGAAAATTGTTATTTTGTAATATTCTTTTTTTAAAAACTATTCCAATACTTCTTTTAGATTTTTTAAAGCATCTTGTTTATTCTTTTCTCTCCATAATTTGTACTCTTCTAATATCTTCTCCCTATTTTCTAAAGCATTTAATGTCTTTTCTTTTATCTCTAATATATCATCTGCATTTTTTACTACTAAATAATCTTGTAAAGAGCTTCCTTCAAAGGCTTTAAAACTGTTTCCAACCAGGCATGGTGTTCCAAGTTCAAGGCTTTCATACGGAATCATGTTGTTTTCATCAACTGTACTTACACATAAATTTATATCATTGTTTGCTAATTTTTTATATAGTTCTTGCTTTGTCATTAATTTATTTGCAACAGTTAAATTTATATTAAAGAACCTTGCAATTTTAGATATTTTGTAATTTACTGGAGAACAATCTAACTTTGCATTTTCAATCATGCTTACTGCACAAAGTTGATTATATATATTTCTACTAATTCTATCATATGCTTCATACATTCCAATTTTTATTGGCAAGTTTTCATTCTTTTCTGCTTTATTATCTTCGTTGTAGCTTTCTCTATTTTCAATCTCTACATATTTAGATAATAATTTTGCTCTATATCCTTTTTCTTTATAGAACTCATATACAGACTTTTTTAGAAATACAAATTCATCAATCAAACCTTTATCATACATCCCTAAAATATTGTCAAAATTGTTCCATATTATTGCATCTGTTAAATCTTCTTGCCCATTATGAATTATCATTTTTACCTTCATACTCGATTTCTGTTTTTTTATGCTTGATATAAGCATATCCCAACCATCAGCATATTGGTTAAACAATATCTGTTTCTTACTAGAATTAGCTATTGCACTTGCAATCATTTCAGCTTCTTTTTTTGTATACTGCTCTCTAAGTTCTAGTATACTGCCTTCAATAAGATTTCGTATTTCATTTTTCTCTACTGGCATTTCTGGATGACAAATTGTAATGAAATCTTTTTGAATTTGGTTTATCTCATTTGTTATCCTCTTTACTCTTCTACTTCTTGTAATATATATAGAAGCCTTCATTCTAGCCCAGCTATAAATTTTTTTTAATGTAACAATTATGCTTGTTTTAAAATTAAATATTCCATCAATAATAGAATTTAAAGTTTTACCGAGTGCTGGTCCAAAAGTTCTATATATTCCTATTGTTCTTTTTTCTCCTCTATCGGTCCAGGTTGCTTTAAATAAGTGAACCATACACGTATTTTTAGTATACACCTTTTCAGAATAATTGTAGTTTATTGGATAGAAATAATCTCTTGGGTAAACATAAATATTATCATCAAATATATGAATTCCTTCTTCATTTACTTTGCTCTCATATTGTTTCAAAATCTTTGTAATTATTACCGGGTTTGCAAAATTATACATAATTTCGGGTTCAAAGTGTTTTATTTTACCATAGTAATCAAGTATCGCTTTTATATACTTATTTTGTGGATTTTGTGCATAAATCATGGCTGTTCCAACATATCCACTATCTTCATATCCAAGTACAACTTCTTTATTTAAAACATCAGTTGGATCTTTTAATATTTTTACATCAGTATCGAGATACAACCCACCTTCATTGTATAATGCATATATTCTTACATAATCACTAACAAATGCCCATTTTTTACTCTCATAAGCTTCTTTTACAAATGGAAAGCTGTTAACATCAAAATTACTCTCATCCCATTGTTTTATTTCGTAGTCTGGCAAAAACTTTTTCCAAGTTTTTATGCAATCTTCTACCGATTTTGGTAATTTTTTTCCTCCAAACCAACAATAATGTATCTTTTTTACCA
>ENA-UOJD01000889-UOJD01000889.1-human-gut-metagenome-genome-assembly--contig:-P48-NODE-889-length-35300-cov-10.107590_pt1 | contig 35300 bp, 34 predicted proteins | sample MGYA00242342_ERZ723889 | MGnify/ENA metagenome assembly ERZ723889 | reverse complement strand
AAAATATTTACATTTATTTTATTAATGTTATAATAACAATAGAAAGGTGATGATATAAATGAAAGAAAACATAAAAAATATATTTCTAATGGGCTTAGGAGCAATATCTCTTACAGGAGAAAAAGCAACAGAATTAAAAAAAGAATTATTAGAAAAGGGAGAGTCTTTATATAAAGAAGGAGCTATAAAAAATGAAGAGCTAAAAAGAGATATAAAGGAAAAAATAAAAGAAAATGCAACTATCGAATATACTAGTGTAACAAAGGAAGAAATTATAGATATAATTAAAAATATGAGTGATGAAGAAAAAGCAGAAATTTCAAATTTATTAAAAAACAATTCTGAAAAAGCATCAGAGGAAGAAAAATCAGATAGCTAATAAAAAAATATAAAACAAAGAAGATAAAAAAAGATAATTAATCCAAAGAAAAATAGTATAGGAAAAGGTAGATAACATGAATGAAAAAACAAGATTTAGAGAAATTATTTCTATATTAAAAAATAGTGATTTAATTAGAGGATTCTCGCCACAGAAATTATGTGCAACAATTACTAAATTAGGACCAACATTTATAAAAATAGGTCAAATAATGTCTAATAGATATGATTTATTGCCTAAAGAATATTGTGATGCATTATCAACTTTAAGAGCAAATGTTACACCAATGGATTTTGGAGAAGTTTCTCAAATTTTAAAAGAAGAATATGGAAATATAAATGAAATTTTTCAAGGTATATCGCAAACGTGTATAGGATCTGCTTCAATTGCACAAGTACATAAAGCAAAGCTAATATCAGGAGAAGATGTAGTAATTAAAGTACAAAGAAAAAATATTTATGAAACTATGTCTATGGATGTTAAATTATTTAAAAAAGCTATAAAAATATTACATTTAAATTTAATAATAAAAATAATTGATTTAAATACTGTAATAGATGAAATATATAATGTAGCAAAAGAAGAAATGGACTTTGAAATAGAAGCAAAAAATCTTGAAGAATTTAAAGAAAATAACCGCGATATAGTATATGTTGATGTTCCTAAAATATATAAAAATTTGGTTACAAAAAAAGTTTTAGTTATGGAATATATCGAAGGAATAAAATTGAATGATAAAAGCACACTAATAGATCAAGGATATAATACTGAAGAAATAGGTCTAAAACTTGCTAATAACTATATTAAACAAGCATTAGATGATGGATTTTTCCATGCAGACCCACACCCAGATAATATTTGCATAAGAGAAGGAAAAATAATGTTTTTAGACTTAGGAATGATGGGAAGAATTAGTACTAGAAATAGAAATCTATTAAAAAATGCAATGAAAGCTATTGTTAAAAATGATATTACAGAACTTGAACATATACTACTTAATATTTCTACTACAACAGGTTCTATAAATCATACCAAACTAAGAGCAGAAATTCAAAATATATTAGATAAAAATGCAAATGAAGATATAGAAAATATTAATATAGTTGAATTTTCAATAAGTGTAAGTAAAATTCTCAGAGAAAATAATATAAAGCTTGATAAAAATATCACGTTACTAATGAGAGGAATTTGTGTGATAGAGGGAACTTTGGAAAATATTAGCCCAAATATTAACCTATTAATGGTTTTTGAAAATAAAATACAAGAAGAAAGCTTTAATGATATATTTTCAAAGGAAATGTTAGTAAATACTGGAAAAAACTTCATAACAGGAGCAAACAGCTTAAGTGCACTTCCAAACGAATTATTAAATTTCGTAAGAGATATAAATCGTGGTGAAACAAAAATTGATATAGAAATGGCAAATTCAGATAAACAAGTAAACAAATTAGAGAAGATGTTACATCAGTTAGTGGTAGGACTTTTAGATGCAGCAGTTTTATTAGGTGCATGCATTGTTAACAATAATATTTTAAGATATATATATATCGTATTAGGAGCAATATTTACAATATGGTTATTTATACAGATGGCAAAAGACCATTTTCATGATGGATACTAATATTGTAATTTTAGGAGGAACTATATGAAATTAATAGAATTAGAATGTAAAAATTGTGGAGCAACTTTAAAAGTTGATGAAAATACAGAAAATGTAAATTGTCCATATTGTAATGCTACATATAAAATAGATGATGAAGTTAAACATATACAATATGATAACATGGAAAATTCAGGATATGAATTTGAAAAGGGAAGAATTAAAGCACAAGAAGAACATTTAGAAAATAATGATAAAATAACTAAACCCAAACTCATTATAATTTTAATACCAGTTATTATTGCTATAATTGGTACTGTAATTATTATTGTAGCAAGTATGAGTGCAAGTAAAAAAATAAGTGAAACTTTTAATAACGAAGATAATACACAAAGTGTAATAGAAAATCAAATTGAAAATCAAAAACTTGAGGAAGAAGCTAAAAAGAAGGAACTTGAGTTGCAAAATCAAAGAGATACTTTTAATATGAAATATTCAAGTGGAAGAAAAGCAACAGTATTTGTTAAATCAATGTTAGAAGATGCACTTAATAATAACCAAACAAATCAAGAAAGAAAAATTACAGTTGTATATAATGATATAACAACACAAGAGCCAGGACAAATTATAGAAGTTGAAAAACAACTTAAGGATTTTTCAGAATATGATATTATGATTGATTATGATGAAGAAGGATTTGTTAATAAAATTACAATAAAATAGTATTATAAAAAATTAATTTTGAATTTTATAACAGATGAATATGCTGTAAAAATAGTTAATAAAGAATATATTAAAATTAAAAAAGAAGTTAATTTGTTTAGAATTAACTTCTTTTTTTTATTTTAATATATTGAATAAAAGGAAATGTAAAACATAATAAGTTGACACCATGGAGATTATTTTTTTATTATGTTAATATCTGTGCCCTAAATTATATATCTACCATAACAAAACAAAGTTAATAAGTAAAAAAGTGTGAAGAACACCCGTAAGTAAATGCTATTGTAGTAAAATTAAATATATGCTATACTATAAAAAGAAAATTTAGACAACTTAAAAGTGACTGAAAATCAAATAATAATAAGTATAGAGGTCACATATAAAATCAGGAAGGGGGTAAAGTTATGTTTAAATTGGTATCAAATTACAAACCAACAGGAGACCAGCCACAGGCAATAGAATACCTATCAAAAGGAATTAAAGAAGGTAAAAAATTCCAGACACTGCTAGGTGTTACTGGTTCAGGAAAAACTTTCACAATGGCTAATATTATAGAGCAAGTTCAGAAGCCAACACTAGTTTTAGCACACAATAAAACACTCGCTGGACAATTATATAGTGAATTCAAAGAATTTTTCCCAGAAAACTCTGTTGAATACTTCGTATCATACTACGACTACTACCAACCAGAAAGCTACATTCCATCATCAGATACATACATTGAAAAAGATGCCTCAATTAATGACGAAATCGATAAACTACGTCATTCAGCAACATTATCTCTATTTGAACGAAAAGACGTAATAATAGTAGCATCAGTATCATGCATTTACGGCTTAGGAGACCCAATCGACTACCAAGGAATGATGTTATCTTTACGTCCAGGAATGGAAAAGCCAAGAAATGAGGTAATGAAAAAATTAGTAACAATGCAATATTCAAGAAACGAATTAGATTTCAAAAGAGGTACATTCAGAGCCAAGGGAGATGTATTAGAAATATATCCATCATCACAAAGTGAATCAGCAATAAGAGTAGAATTCTGGGGAGACGAAATTGAAAAAATTCATGAAATAAATCCACTAACAGGAAAAAGCATAGGATTACGTTCACATGTATTAATACCACCTGCTTCTCAATATGTAACAAGTAAAGAAAAATTAGAAAGAGCAATATCAACAATAGAACAAGAAAAAAAGGAGAGAGTAGAATATTTCAAATCACAAAATAAATTAATAGAAGCACAAAGAATAGAAGAGCGTACAAACTTTGATATAGAAATGATGAAAGAAACTGGATTTTGCCAAGGAATAGAAAACTATTCAAGACATATAAGTGGTAGACCAGCAGGAAGTCCACCATACACACTATTTGACTACTTTCCAAAAGACTTCTTACTATTAATAGACGAATCACATGCAACTATCCCACAAGTAAGAGCAATGTATAATGGAGATAGAGCAAGAAAAGAATCATTAGTAAATTACGGATTCAGACTACCATCAGCATTCGATAACAGGCCATTAACATTTAAAGAGTTTGAAGAGCGAATAAATCAAGTAGTATTCGTAAGTGCAACACCAGCAGAATACGAAAAAGAGCACAGCAAAGAAAATGTAGTAGAGCAAATAATAAGACCTACAGGACTATTAGATCCAAAAATAGAAGTAAAACCTGTAACAAACCAAATAGATGACCTAATAAATCAAATACATCAAATAATAGAAAAGCAAGAAAGAGTATTAGTAACAACACTAACTAAAAAAATGGCAGAAGACCTAACATCATATCTAGCAAGTTTAGATATAAAAGTAAAATATATGCACTCAGACATAAAAGCCTTAGAAAGAATGGAAATAATTCGTGACCTACGTTTAGGAGAATTTGATGTACTAGTAGGTATAAATTTATTAAGAGAAGGATTAGACATACCGGAAGTATCATTAGTAGCAATATTAGATGCAGACAAAGAAGGATTTTTACGTTCAGAAAGATCTTTAATACAAACAATTGGTCGTGCAGCAAGAAATACAGAAGGACGAGTAATAATGTATGCAGATGAACTAACAGACTCAATGGAAAAAGCAATACACGAAACTAATAGAAGACGTGAAATACAAATGAAATATAATCAAGACCATGGAATAGTACCACAAACAATAAAGAAATCTGTAAGAGCAGCAATAAGTGCAAAAATAGTAGAAGAAGCATCAGCAGAATACAAATTAGATAAAGATAGCAACGTTCAAGATGTAATAAACAAACTAACAGACGAAATGTTAAAGCATGCAGCAGCAATGGAATTTGAAAAAGCAGCAGAGCTTAGAGATAAAATTAAAGAATTGGAATCAATGATGTAAAAATAAAAAGAGCATTCACTTTTTTACAATTTATAACAATTTCTGCTACTACTCCAAGTCTATATGGCTTGGGAAATTCATATATGTAAAACATTTCAAATTAAAAATCCTGCTTGGATTTTTAATAATAAAAGGTATTAAATTGTAAAAAATTTATATGCCTTCTTTTTTAAGCTTTTTATATTCCAAACTCTTGTTTTGTCACAAAAAATATTGTATAATAAACAACATATTTAACTAAAAATTCATAAGGGGGCTATTGCTATGAATGACAAAATAGTAATAAAAGGTGCAAAAGTACATAATCTAAAGAACATAGATTTAGAAATACCAAGAGATAAATTAGTAGTTGTAACAGGACTTTCAGGATCCGGAAAATCATCACTAGCATTTGACACACTATACGCAGAAGGTCAAAGAAGATATGTGGAGAGTTTGTCATCATATGCAAGACAATTTTTAGGACTAATGGAAAAACCAGATGTAGAATCTATAGATGGATTATCTCCAGCAATATCAATAGACCAAAAAACAACATCAAAAAATCCACGTTCAACAGTAGGAACAGTAACAGAGATATATGATTATATACGTCTACTATATGCTAGAATTGGTGTACCTCACTGCCCAAAATGTGGTAAAAAAATAGAAAAACAATCAATTGACCAAATTATAGATAATATAATGAGCTTAAAAGAAGGAACAAAAATACAAATACTAGCTCCTGTGATTAGAGGAAGAAAAGGAGAATATAAAAAGTTATTAGAGGACTTCCAAAAAGAAGGATTTGTAAGAGCAAAAATAGATGGACAAGTTTATGAATTATCTGATGATATAGATATAGACAGAAAAAAGAAACACACTATTGAGCTTATAGTAGATAGATTAGTAGTAAAAGAAGATATAAGAGGAAGACTTACAGAATCTGTAGAAACAGCACTAAAACATGCAAATAACTTAGTAAGTATAGATGTAATAGGGGGAAATCCGCTTCTATTTAGCCAAAATTATGCTTGTCCAGATTGTGGCATAAGTATTGAAGAGCTAACACCTAGAATGTTTTCGTTTAATAATCCTTTTGGAGCATGTCCTGCATGCTCTGGTATTGGATATGTAATGAAAATGGATGAAGATTTAATTATTCCAGATAAAAATAAAACATTATATGATGGTGTTAAAGCCTTTGGAGCAAGTACCATGAAAAAAGGCGACACTATGGCAAAAATGTATTTTGAAAGTATAGCCAGAAAATATAATGTAGATATAAAACAACCTATAAAAAAGCTTCCTCGTAAATTTTTAGATAAAATACTATATGGTACAGGTGATGAAGAAATAGATTTTGAATACACATCAGCAGCAGGAACAAGAAAATTCACAGCACCATTTGAAGGAGTAATACCTACTTTAAATAGAAGATATAGTGAAACAAAGTCACAAGGCATGAGAGATTTTTACGAAATGTATATGAGTAGTAGTCATTGTGATGTATGTAATGGAGCAAGGCTTAAGCCGGAAAGTTTGTCAGTAACAGTTGGAAATAAAAATATAAATCAGCTTACAGATATGCCTATAAATAAAATAAAAGAATTCCTAAATAATTTAAAACTAAATAAAACACAAGCAATGATATCAGAGCTAATATTAAAAGAAATAGACCAAAGACTTCAATTCTTGTTAGATGTTGGTTTAGAATATTTAACTCTATCAAGAACAGCAGGTACATTGTCAGGTGGAGAGGCACAACGTATTCGTTTAGCAACACAAATAGGTTCAGGATTAACAGGAGTATTATATATATTAGATGAACCAAGCATAGGTTTACATCAAAGAGATAATGAAAAACTAATAGCTACATTAAAAAAATTAAGAGATTTAGGTAACACCTTAATAGTAGTAGAACATGATGAAGATACTATGTATGCAGCAGACCAAATTATAGATATTGGACCAGAAGCGGGTGTACACGGAGGTAATGTAATAGCACAAGGTACAGCAGAAGAAATAAAAAAAGTTTCCGAGTCTATTACAGGACAATACTTAAGTGGTAAAAAGAAGATAGAAGTACCTAAAAAAAGAAGAAAATCTAATGGTAAATCTATTCAAATAATAAAAGCATCAGAAAATAATCTAAAAGATATAGATGTAAAAATACCATTAGGTCAGTTTGTATGTGTAACAGGAGTATCTGGTTCGGGGAAAAGTACATTAATAAATGAAATACTATATAAAACAATAGCAAGAGACCTAAATGGAGCAAATGAAAAACCTGGAAAATGTAAAGAAATAAAAGGTATTGAGAATATAGATAAAATAATTAATATAGATCAATCTCCTATAGGAAGAACACCACGATCTAACCCAGCTACATATACAGGTGTATTTGACAGTATAAGAGAGCTATTTGCAGGAACAAATGATGCTAAACTTAGAGGATTTGATAAAGGAAGATTTAGCTTTAATGTTGCTGGAGGAAGATGTGAAAATTGTAATGGAGATGGATTAATAAAAATAGAAATGCATTTTTTACCAGATATATATGTACCTTGTGAAGTATGTAAAGGTAAAAGATATAACCACGAAACATTACAAGTTAAATACAAAGGTAAAACTATATCAGATGTACTTGAAATGACAGTAGAAGAGGCTTTAACATTTTTTGAAAATCTTCCCAAAATAAGAAATAAAATTCAAACATTATATGATGTAGGTCTAGGATATATAAAACTTGGACAACCATCTACTACATTATCAGGGGGAGAGGCACAACGTGTTAAACTTGCAACAGAGCTTTCTAAAAAAGCTACTGGTAAAACATTATATATATTAGATGAGCCTACTACAGGACTTCATATAGCTGATGTTCATAAATTAGTTGATATTTTACAAAGATTAGTAGATACAGGAAATAGCATTGTAGTTATAGAGCATAATTTAGATTTAATAAAAACAAGTGATTATATTATAGATTTGGGACCAGAAGGAGGAGAAGCGGGAGGCACAATAGTTGCGACAGGAACTCCAGAACAGATAACTAAAGTTCCAGAATCTTATACAGGAAAATTTTTAAAACCATATATAAAAATAAAATAATAAAAGTCCCCATGAGTTGGGGACTTTTATTGGAGATACAATTAACCTTTGCTTTTCAAGTATAAAGCAATTTTTCTTTGAAGATTACTTTGGATATAACAACTATTGAAAAACAACTGACCTCGCCAGATGTCTTCATCTTTGTCAATGTCATCAAAAATCTTTTTAGAGAGCTCCTGTAAGGCTTCCGGCTGTACCTCTACAAGTACTTTTTCGAACTGATCCATAGAATCGACAATTGCATACATATCTGCTGTTATGTGATATGTGCCTGTTTTATACGCAGATATCAACTCTTCGAAATTCAAGGAGTGATATGGGAATACTTGTGAGAAAACGAATTCGGATATAGTATTGGAGTTAGTTATCTCCATGTACAGTCTAAGTCCCCAAATATAATTTGAGGTAGATGTTTGACAATACTTTATAATCCAGTCAGCATTTTCTTTTTTTATTGGAAGTGTTTTAGGAGTTACCTGTTCTAAAAGATAGCAAGCTCCTGGTACAAACTCTTCCATTTCCCAATACGGTTTTAGCGATTCTGAATAGATAAACTCTTCTAAAGTTTGTAGATCGTTTTCCATAATTTTTCGCTCTAATAGAGCTAGCTCAAACAAGGGACTAGCGGGCTTATGTGCTTTTGAAAAATTTCTTAACATTTTACTATCAATGCCTGATTTTTTTGCAAGCATAATGGTTTCACTTGTTCCAAAGAAATTTGAAATTGTTTCAAAATTTCTATTCCAGTGAATAGGATCGATGAAATCATATCCATATAATGTTAAGTAAAATAAAGCAGACTCAAATCGAGTTGGACTGAGTTTCTGAGCAAAATTTTCAGGATATTTAAAAAGATTATATTTTTTAAATAATCCAGATAAGTTCAGAGAATTCAGATTCTTAAGAGCGAATTTTATAAAAGTCTCATTTATTTCATAATTTTTTATTACGAAGTTGCAAAAATCTGAACTATTAAAAAAGTCTTTTCTTACCCGATTAAATTCTCCTGCTTCAAGATGATGTATCTCCTTTCCTGTTAATGTTAAAGTAACTGTAAATGATTCACCCATAATTATCCTCCTTAGGGTACGTTTTGTCTATAAAAAAATATAAGGCAATTTATATACGGCCGTTCTTAAAAAGAACGTTTCATGTGCATATAACACACTCATATATTTATTTTACTATATTTTATGTTAACTGTCAAATATATTTCATTTTTTGGTAACATATATAGGTATTCCAATTTTAAGTAAAAATTTTCCTAGTATATGAAAACAAGCAGTGAACCAAACACTGCTTGTTTTTGTACATTATAATGAAAATAAATTATAAGCGTTTTCAAAAAGTATTTTATTTTTGTCTCTATTAGTAATATCTAAAGAGCGTATTACTTGTAGCTCATCTTCGGAATTTCCCCATGGAGAATCTGTACCAAATAATATTTTATCAGCACCAACATAGTGCAAAGCAATATTGTAAATATCTAATGGAGAATCCAAACATATGTGATTGCCAAATGATGATTTCTGGTACTTGAACATAAAAGTAGAAGGACAGCAATCTATATATACATTTGGCATATTTGCAATTTCTTGAAGGTATTTTGGAAAAAGCTGAGCTGCATGTGCTATTATTACTTTGTTTTTTTGATGGTTTTGGGCAAAAGCAAGAGCATTTTCAGTTGATTCAAGCGACCTTGTACCAGTGTGAATAAGAAAAGGTAATTTAGTACTTAAATGTAGCTTTTTTACCGATGCTTGGTTTGTCCACGGATGTAATTTATAACCTACAAATTCATTTGCAAAATTGTGTTCGAAAAAATCAATTTCTTGTTGAATTGTAGAATTACAAATGCTTAAGAACACAAATGGCTTTATTTTATGGCGAAGGCACCGTGTCCGCTTCAAAAGTTCAATATTATAATCTCTTACAGGATCAATTCCTGTATAAATAATCTTATTGCAAGTTTTGCAATATATAGATAATAGATTATTGTTTTCAATAATTGCAGTTCTATGTTTCTTTTGACAGATACAATTAGAACAATTTTCCATATTATTGTTAATGCTTTCAAATTCAGGACAAGTTATTGAACAATCATATGGGCATCTAAAAATATCCAATTTAGGATTTAAAGAAGGAAGTGCAATCGTAATACCAGCTGTATCCATTTCATACAAAAACTGCTCGAATTTATAATTGTTGTAAAAAAAGCAATTACTGCTGAATGGATTGATGTGCAAATGTGTGTTTACAATAGGCATAATTCAAACCTCCATTATTGCCAGCAAAATTTATTTTCATTTTTTGTACATAGTTACATATAATGTAATATGAGTATAATAACATATGAAATAATTTTTTACAATTGGGGACGGGGCAAAAAATCAAAGTTGTCATAAAATAAGAACTTACTTTTGTGAAAATTATATATATTTTCAATTGTTTGCTCGTCCTAATTTATTAAATTATAATATTGACTTTTTTATACATTATTGATAAAATGTATAAAAATATAAGAGCGGAAAAATATAATATGAATAAATTGTATGAGGAGGGAATATGATAAGAGAAGGAAAATTAAGTGATGCAGATCAAATTTCAAAAATAAAAGTAGAATCATGGAAAGAAACATATAAGAATTTGATGCCTGATAATATATTAGAAGATATAACATATGAAAAGGAAAAAGAAAAATTTATAAATAAATTTGGTAAAAGACGAATTGTTGTATATGAAGAAAATAATGAAATATTAGGATATTCTTTTTTTGGTAAAAGACAAAATCTGAATCAAGAAAATATGGCAGATTATACGTCAGAAATATATGCTTTATATATAAAAAATAATTATAGAAGAAAAGGAGTGGGAACAAAAATTATACAGCATATATGTAATACTTTAAAAGAAGAAAATAATGATAAGGTATTATTGTGGTGTTTAAAAGGTAATCAAGGTGCAATAGATTTTTATAAAAAAAATGGTTTTGAATATTTAAAAGATAAAGCACAAGAACTAAATGGCATAAATGTAGAAGAGCTAAGTTTTGGGAAAAAATTATAAAAGGAGTATCTCTATGAATTATAAGTTAACTAGATATGTGTCATATAAAGAAAAAAATAATATTATAGCTGTTTATTCGAATTTCAATCTAATGTTTTTCAAAGGAGATACTGCAATGTGGTTTAAAAAAATTATAAATAAGGAAAATATAGATGAAATTCCAAAAAAATATTTAGAATACTTACAAAGGAAAGAAGTGATAGAGCTTGATTAATGGATTTTCAAGAAATGAAATTGCGGATTTAATTTGGCAAAAACCATATTTTACTCAAATAGAGCTAACTAGAAATTGCAATTTTTCATGTAAATTTTGTTTTGAAAATTGTGATTATGAAAAAAAGTATGAAGATAGGTCCTTAGATGAATGGAAAAACGTTATAGATGGTTTATATTCGCTTGGAGTAAAACACCTACATTTTTCTGGCGGAGAAAATTTTTTATATAAACATTATAAAGAGCTATTACAATATGCAAAACAAAAAGATTTTAGAGTGTTAGTAAATACGAATGGTTATTTTGATATATCAAATGTTTTAGATTACGTAGATGATTTTGTTTTTTCTGTTCATGGTTATAAAGATCTTCATAATGAAATAGTAAATAAAAAGGGTGCTTTTGATAAAGTAGAAAAAAACATAGAAATAGCTGTAAATGCCAATAAAAATGTTTCAATAAATAGTGTTTTGATAAAAGAAAACTTAAATGATTATTTAAATTTGTATAATTATTTTTATAGAAAATATAAAAATAAAGTTAAATATTCACCAACTTTGGCAATTCCATGTAAAACTGGCAAAAAAATTGATAATCTATCAGTAGATTTAAATAAAGAAAATATGGATATATATCTTAATATTTTAAATACTGTAGGTGAGCAAAATCTAGTATATAAACATGGACTACATGGTTTGTGTAGCCTAGATAGAAATGAAAATGACTTCTTTATGCCAGTATGTGCGGCAGGTAAAAGTAAACTTATTATAAAATATAATGGAAACGTATATCCTTGTAATTTTTTTCAAACTGATGAATATTTATGTGGTAATGTATTTGAACAAGATTTAAAAGAAATTTGGAAAAATGGAAAAGGATTTAATGTATTTAGGTCATATTATTTAAATAATGATATACCTGATGAGTGTCAAAGTTGTAAAAAGAAAAATAACTGTTATTCAGGATGTAGAGCTTGGACAAAAAGCTACATAAATGGGGATATGAGTATTAAAAAGGAAAGAGATGATAGATGTGAAATTATCAATGCATATATTAGAGCTTGAAATAACAACTAGATGCAACTTGAATTGCTTACATTGCTATAATAGAGGCTATGAAAATATGGATATGCCATATGAGCAGATAATAAAATATATAAACTTCGCTAACGAAAATTCAGTAAGTACTTTAGTAATTTCTGGAGGAGAAGCAAGTTTGCATAAAGATTTTGTGAAGTTATGTGAATATTTAGAACAAGAAAGGCCAAAATTAACAAATATTTCAAAAATAGTATTACAGACCAATGGTTATATCTCTAATATGGATATTACTAAATTAAAAGGTTTTGATTACATACATTTAAGTTTTGACTTAGATGATAACAAAATTAGAAAAATCGAAGCGGATAAAACAATAGAATTAGCCAAAAAAATAAAATCTGCTGGAATCTCACCATACTTTTTTGCAACAGTACATAAAAATAATGTGAATCACATTGATGAAATAGTTAAACTAGCTAATGATAATGAAATACGAATTGCATTCAACTTTTGTATAGATACTGGCAGAAACAAAGAGGTTTTACTAAGTCCTGAAGAAAAAATATTTGCTATAAAAAAATTGCTACAATATGAAAAAGAAGGTAAAATAAGTAAATTACGAAACCCATACGTAAATTCATATAAAGAGCTTTCTTCAGATGATGATAATTTTAGAATAAAAGGTGGATGTACAGCAGGAATTGCAGCATGTAGTATATTAGCTAATGGAGATGTTATACCATGCCCATTTTTTAGAGAAATATGTGGAAATGTAAATGAAAATAAACTAGAAGATATTTGGTTTAATTCTGAAATATTAAAAAAGCTTAGATATAGAAAAAAGTACGAAACCTGTGGTGATTGCAAATACCTAGCTTATTGTGGTGGATGCAGAAAATCTGCATATGAAACATCTCATAAGTTAAATGGATTTGATAAAAATTGTATTATGATAGGGAGGTGATATCATGGAAGAATGGCAAATGGATATTGAAGAGTACAACGAATGTGGATGTGCAATAAATGGAGATTAAAATCTAATAATAAGTCTATGAAAAAGAAAAAGGGAGCAGAATGAATATATCTGCTCCCTAATTATTCTTTTGTAATATTAACGCTTTTTCTTAGAACAAACCGAAGGCCTTATCAGAATTGGCTAAGAATTTGATTTTAAACTGTTCTTTTACAGAAAACTTCAAATTTTCTTCACCGAATGAATAATTAAGGCAGTAGCAGTCTAACTCCTTATGTTCAGAATAAAAAGAAATTTCATTGGTCTGCTTAAAAATTGACCATTCACTTAATTTCTTTTTTACTTTTCTGATGTCATAACGCTCTTGAATTGTTGTTGGTGTAGTATAGGCAATTGTTATTCCAAATTCATTGCTGTAAGTAACAACAAAACGCGTGCTGTTCAATTTGGCTGAAAATACATAATATTCAAAATTAGGTGATGAGCCATTTATTTGAATAGGATATATTTTGAGCTCTTTAATGGTTCGCAAATATGTTAATAAAGCGTTGAGTTTTGGCATAAAGCCATTTTTATGAGAATTACCCATAAATTTCCTCCTGCCCACAGGCGGTTGTGATTCTTATAACAAATGTTATAATTGAATCTATTGTGTTTATTCGTATGCTACTTGGTTTTTATACCAATGTGTATTGTATATTATAACATATTTTATAAATAAAAACAAGTACAATAAAAAAGTCGACACTTTTTCAGTGTCGACTTTTTTGAGAGATATCACAATGTGCTTATTTTTGCGTGTGGATACTTATTTTGATAATACCCTGGGTTATGCATTTCCTCGGTATCGAAAATAACAGAATATGTATTATCTGTAATCAATTCAACGCAAAAGCCATAAGAAAAATTTTTTAGACTGTTAATAAGTATGTACTTGATATTTTTATATACAGTTGATGAGATATCAAATCTAATCCATTTTTCTTTTTCGTCAGAGGATGACGATATTACAATTGCAGAATTAGAAAACTCCGCTATTGCAACCATACATTTATCAATCTCCCGAGGAGAAGCAATTAAGATAAAGTTATCTATGTTTTTGAGTTCAGAAATAACTTTATCAATAATGACGTTATTTGTCACCTAAAAAACCTCCTGTCTAATAGACGTTGAAGTTTGCCCAATAGTGGAACAAAACAACATAAAAATGCAACACATTGTTACATAGTATAAATATTATAACATAATTTAATTGAAAAATCAACATTTTCAGACATTTTGAACACTTGTTCGAAAAAAACAAAACCTAATATTAAAAAATTTACATGTAATGATTATCTTAAAATATAAAGAAGCAGTAATCTGCTTCTTTATTATATATTAGTCTTGTTTATTATTTTCACTATTTTTGTTTCCATTTTTATTTCCTTTTTTCTTCTTGTCTGCCATAAAAAACACCTCCGTTCATAAAAGTAGTTTGTACATTAATCTATAAAATATGCATTTTAATATCATATTACAATATAAATATTACACTTCTGCGCAACGAAAATAAATGTTATTTAAGTAAAAAATTTATTCTTAGTAACCAAATAACTTGAAAAAGAATATATGTATGGTATAATTCATAAAGGTTATTGAAATACTAGTGTAAAAAATCAGTATGTATTATATGGAAAGGACTGAGAATAAAAAATGAGTTATAATTTTATTAATAGAAAATTAGAAGAATTTAATAAATACATTTCAAATAAAAAAATAGCTATAATAGGAATTGGGGTTAGTAATATTCCACTATTAGATTATTTTCACCAAAATAATGCTAAAGTAACAATATTTGATAGGAAGACATTAGACAAATTAGATAACAAAGTAGTAGAAAAAATAAGTAACTATAATATAGATTATTCATTAGGAGAAAATTATTTAAGCAAATTATCAGGATTTGATATTATTTTCAGATCACCAAGCTGTAGACCAGATACAAAAGAATTATTAGAAGAAACTAAACATGGTGCTATAATAACATCAGAAATTGAAATGCTTATAAAACTATGTCCAGGTACAGTAATAGGTATAACAGGAAGTGATGGTAAAACTACAACAACTAGTCTTACATATGCTATATTAAAAGAAAAAGGGTATGATTGTTATTTAGGTGGAAATATAGGAATACCGCTTTTCACAAAATTAAATGAAATGACTCCAGAATCAATAGTAGTATTAGAGCTAAGTAGTTTTCAATTAATGAATATGGAGATTAGTCCTAATATATCTGTTATTACTAATATATCTCCAAATCATTTAGATATTCATAAATCATATGAAGAATATATAGATTGCAAAAAGAATATATTTACACATCAATCATCTGATGGAATAGTGATATTAAATGCAGATAATGAGATAACAAATAAAATGAAATCAGAAGCAAATGGAAAAGTAATAATGTTTAGTAGTAAACAAAGATTAGATAATGGAGTTATATATGATAATAAAACTATAAAATCATGTGAAGATGGATTAAGAAGACATGTAATAGATGTTAAAAATGTAAAACTAAGGGGAATTCACAATTACGAGAACATCTGTGCGGCTATTGCAGCAACATCATCTTTAGTTGATATAGATACTCAAATAAAGGCAATAACAAAGTTTGCAGGAGTAGAGCATAGGTTAGAATTCATAAGAGAAATAAATGGAGTAAAATGGTATAATGATTCTATAGGAACGAGTCCATCAAGAACAATAGCTGGATTAAATTCTTTTGATGAGAAGATAGTGCTAATAGCAGGAGGATATGATAAACATTTAGATTATACACCAATAGCTAAACCTATAGTAGAAAATGTATCTGCTTTAATATTAGTAGGAGCAACTACAGAAAAAATATACGAAGCGGTAACAAAAGAGCTTAAAGCACAGAATAAAGATATGCCAATAGTTAAATGTACTACATTAGAGGAAACAATATCTATAGCTAATAAAATAGCTAAACCAGGAGAGGTAGTCTTATTCTCACCAGCAAGCGCAAGTTTTGATATGTTCAAAAATTTTGCAGAAAGAGGAGATTTATTTAAAAAGTTAGTAAATAATATATAAAATAAGAATCAGGTAAAACACCTGATTCTTATTGTTAGGTTTCAATGGATTGATATGTATTAAGTATTAGTTTCTTCCTGTTGTAATTCTTTTCGTAATTCCCGAATATCCTCAATTAATTGACTGGTTTTATCATCTGCAGATGACAGATAATCACCTGCCCTGGAAGTTGACCTGTCAATCCATGAGTTAACACTAAACAGCGCACTTGAAATTGCTAGAAGTTCTTTTTCAATATAAGAAAGCTGACTGAGAATCCGTTGTTGTTCCATGAAACTGAAACCTCCTAAAAATTAAAATTTTAACAGTACTATAACTGTTAGAATAGCATAGCAAATTTTTGACGAAAAATCAAGTATACATTTTTGAATTTTATACATATATTATGTTAGGAGGTAAATAGTCTATGTATAATAATGAATATGAAGATTACATGAGAAGTATTTTAGGTTATCCTATTCAAAATGAAATGAATACATATAATAATGCATATGAAAATAACAATTCATTTTTTCCATACAGAAGCGGAATTGATTATACAAATGAAAACAATTATGAAAATTTATATCCAGAAATTTACAAAATTTTAAAACCGATGGTTAGAAAAGTATGTAACAATCCAAGATATGGTAGTATTTCAAATAATACTTTGGAAATTATGGCAAATGAAATATATAATAATATAGAATCTGATATTGATGTAATAAATGTTAATATTAACACAAAAGAAGCGGAACCATCAGGAAACCTTGCAAGAAAAGATATGAGTATTAGCCAAAGTAAAACAAAAGATGAAGAAGCAAGAAATTGTTGTGGTAATCCTACATTAAAAGATTTAATAAAAATTATGATAATAAAACAATTAATAGAAAATAATGGAAATAGGCCTTCAATTGGACCAAGACCACCATTTCCAATGCCTCCACATAGAGAGCTCGAAAATCCAGCAATATATAATAGAGAGTATAGTACAAATCAACCATTTCAATTTTATAATTAAAATTTTTGGAAAATTGGGTATATTATTTAAAATTAAAGTTTTTATTTTTGATATACAAAATTTAGATTGTATATCTTTTTTATTATTACACAAAATAAAATAAATAAACAAAAAAATGTTTATTTATTAAAAATGAACCATATGGATGGAGATTTTTGGTCATTGGATGACCCAAAAATCCTTTGCTCCAATGGTCCTTATGAAAGGATGGTATTTTTATGAAAGTAAAAGATTGTATGTGTAATAATGTAGTTTGGTTAACACCCGAAACAACTGTTTGTGATTGTGCCAAATTAATGTGTGAACAACATGTAGGATGTATCCCTGTATGTGATAAAAATCAAACTGTTGTCGGTTTTGTAACAGACAGAGATATTTTATTAAGAACAGTAGCTTGCAATAAAGATATTAATACAACAAAACTAAGCGATATAATGACTACAAATGTTTGTTGTTGTGATGTTAATAATAATGTAGAGCAAGCTACAAAATTAATGTCTGAAAATCAAATAAGAAGAATACCAGTAGTAGAAAATAACAAAATAGTAGGAATATTAACATTAGGAGATTTAGCAAAAAATGAAGATATTAGCAATAGGGAAGTAGTCGAAACATTTGAAAATATTTGTAACTGCAACCATAAGAATGCCCAATAGGTTACTAAGGAACGAGATTTAAAATTCTCGTTCCTTAGTATGAATAAAATCATAAAATAAGAATACAATATTACTGGTGATTTACATATGATTGTGAATGTTACGGATTTAAAAAAAGTAATTAAAAAGATATTAATGTTAGTGTTTTCAATAATACTAATATGTTTGGGCTTTAAACTTGCTATTTTTTATATGCCATTTTTAATAGCTTTTGCTTTATATTTATTGATAGAGCCAGTTATTAGATTTTGTATGAATAAATTTAATATGAAAAGAAAAACAAGTGCTTTACTCATCCTAATTGTTGTACTAGCTATTATTATTGGGCTGTTAGTATGGGGAATAATGACAATAATATCAGAAGCATCTAATTTGCTAAATAATTTAAATGAATATGTTAATGTCATCTATTCTTTTATACAACAAAAAACATCATCATTTAATTTTAGCAAAATTCAACTTTCTCCAGAGCTAAATGGTATACTAAATAATTCAACAGAAAATTTATTAATACATGTTTCAGAAATAGTAAAAGATTTCTTTACTGGGTTACTAAATAACCTAACATCATTACCAACAGTTGGATTTTATATCGTAATAACTATAATGTCATTATACTTTATAAGTACAGACAAAATATATATGATAGATCAATTAGAACATCATTTTCCAAGAAGTTGGGTAAAAAAGCTAGCATTACATGTACATGGAATTGCTGAGTCATTAGGAGGCTATTTAAAAGCACAGGCAATACTGATATTAGTATCATTCATAATTTCACTAGTAGGATTATATATATATTCTTTAGTAGGATTTAATATAAAATATCCGCTTCTAGTAGCATTGGGAATAGGATTTATTGATGCACTTCCAATATTAGGCTCTGGAACAGTAATGGTACCATGGGCGATAATTGCAGCTTGTAAAGGTGATTTAAACTTAGGAATAGCAATACTTGTATTATGGTTAATTATGACTGTTATAAGACAAATAATAGAGCCTAAAATAGTAAGCGGACAATTAGGAATACACCCAATTTTTACATTAGTGGCAATGTACACGGGATTTAAATTTTGTGGAGTACTTGGGCTGTTTGTAGGACCTATTATTTTAATTGTATTGAAAAATATTTTTGAAAATAGGATTGATAAAGGATTGGTTAAATCAATTATTGAGTAATTGGGGACGGGGCAAAAAAATAAAGTTGTCATAAATTTGTAAATTTATGACAACTTTATTTTTTTGCCCCGTCCCCAATTTAAAGTTTTTCAGTCTCAACATATCCTTCATCAGGAGGATACACATATGGATTTTCAGGAGTAGTAGTTTCATTAATCTTAGTAATTTCAAGTACAGGGAGTTCAGAATGGTAATATCCTTTTGTTATAATTCCTTCAATTTCAACCCAAGTTCCATCAGCAAATTTACTAATTCCTTCAGAATTACACAAAAATCCAACTACAACAGCTTGTGCTTGTGTTTGTGATGTTTGTGAAACTATCATTTCTCTTCCTAATACGAATTGATTCTCATTAAAGTCATAAAGTCTATAAACAAATCCAGAAAATTTAATTTTTTTACCTAAATATAGATCGATATTTTCATGGCAGCTTTTTAAAATATTAGTATAATTTTCAGCAGGAATTTCTGTTACATCAGCGTTTCTTACTTCACAATCATCAACAAAATTTTTCTTAGATTTATTTAATAAGGAATAAATTCCAAATATTGCAGAAATAATAATAACAGCAATTACTATATATATAACGATTTTTAAAATTTTAGACTTATTTAAACTAACATTGCAAACAAACATATACATACCTCTTTCAATATTGGTAAAACAGAATTTTTTGATAAAGTACATCATAAAATTTCAAGTTTAGTACCTGATTTTTAATAAATTTTATGATTAAATTAAAAAAAATATGATTTTTGTTGCTAAAAAATATATTTAGTGATATAGTACTAAAAGATAAAAAAAGTTAAGACACATAAGACGTAAAGGAGAAAAAATAATGGGTATAATCAAAAAATTATTTAATTATAGTGAAAAAGAAGTAAAAAGAGTTATGCCATTGGTACAAAAAATAAATGGTTTAGAAGACTCTATGAAAAAGTTGTCAGATTCAGAATTAAGACAAAAAACAGACGAATTCAAAAAAAGATTAACTGAAGGAGAAACTTTAGACGATTTATTACCAGAAGCATTTGCAGTAGTAAGAGAAGCATCAGTTAGAGTTTTGGGTATGAGGCCATTCGATGTTCAATTAATAGGTGGTATTATATTACATCAAGGTAGAATTGCCGAAATGAAAACTGGTGAAGGAAAAACATTAGTTGCAACACTTCCAGCATACTTAAACGCATTAACAGGTGAAGGTGTTCACGTAATTACAGTTAATGATTACCTAGCAAAATATCAAGGAGAAATGATGGGCAACCTATACAAATTCCTTGGATTAACAGTAGGAATAATTGTAAATGGAATGAAACCAAACGAAAAAAAGGCTGCATATGATTGTGACATAACATATGGAACAAATAATGAATATGGATTTGATTATCTAAGAGACAACATGGTAATTTACAAAGACCAATTGGTTCAAAGAAAACTAAAATATGCTATTGTCGATGAAATCGATAGTATTTTAATAGATGAAGCTCGTACACCACTTATTATTTCAGGTAGAGCAAATAAATCTTCTAACTTATACTCAAAAGCAGATTCATTTGTAAGAAAACTAACACCAAAAGTTATAGTAGAAGAAGATGTAAAAAATGTAGAGCAAGCTGAAGATAATGAAAACTACGATTATATAGTAGACTTAAAAGCAAAATCTGCAACACTAACAGACAAAGGTATAAAAAAAGCAGAAGCAGAATTTGGATTAGAAAATTTCAATGATTTAGATAACTCGGAACTAGTTCATAATGTAAATCAAGCCTTAAAAGCTCATGGGGTTATGAAGAAAGATATCGATTATATCGTAAAAAATGGAGAAGTTCTAATCGTAGATGAATTTACAGGACGTATTATGTATGGAAGAAGATACAACAATGGATTACATCAAGCAATCGAAGCTAAAGAGCATGTTAAAATAGCTGATGAATCAAAAACACTTGCTACAATAACATTCCAAAATTACTTTAGAATGTATGAAAAATTATCGGGTATGACAGGTACTGCAAAAACAGAAGATGCAGAATTCCAAGAAATATACAAATTAGATGTTATCGAAATTCCTACAAATAAACCAATGATCAGAAAAGATAACAATGATGTTATATATAAAAATGAAGCTGGTAAATTTAGAGCCGTAGTACAAGAAGTAAAAGAAAGTCATGAAAAAGGTCAACCAGTACTAATTGGTACTGTATCAATTGAAAAATCAGAAAAATTAAGTAAAATGCTTCAAAAGGAAGGAATTAAACATGAAGTATTAAATGCTAAGCAACACGAAAAAGAAGCTGAAATAATTGCTCAAGCAGGTAAATATGGTGCTGTTACAATAGCAACAAACATGGCTGGTCGTGGTACTGATATTATGCTTGGAGGAAACAGTGAATACTTGGCAAAACAACAACTAAGAATGGAAAAATATACTCCAGAACAAGTTGAAGAAGCAACAACATACTACGAAACAGATGATGAGCAAATCAAAAAAGAAAGAGCCCACTACAAAGAATTAAGAGATAAATTCGAAGAAAAAATCAAAGAAGAAAAAGAAAAAGTTGTAGCTGCAGGTGGATTAAAAATAATAGGTACAGAAAGACACGAGTCTCGAAGAATTGATAACCAGTTACGTGGACGTAGTGGTCGTCAAGGAGATCCTGGTGAATCAAGATTCTATATATCGCTAGATGATGATTTAATGAAAATCTTCGGAGGAGATAAAATAGTAAAAGTATATGAAAAACTTGGTGCAGATGAAGATATGCCAATAAACTCAAAAATGATTTCAAACGCAGTAGAATCAGCCCAAAAGAAAGTAGAAGGCAAAAACTTTAGTATAAGAAAACATGTACTTCAATATGATGATGTTATGAACTCTCAAAGAGAAATCATATATGCACAAAGAAAACAAGTTCTAGATGGTGATAGTTTAAAAGATAATGTATTGAAAATGATAGATGATTCAATAGAAAGATTAGTAAACAGCTATGTTTCTGAAGAAAAACTTACAAACTCTGAATCATTACTACAAGATATCGAAGTTTCTTTTGGAATAAAAGAAGTAGAATCTATGAAAAAAGAGGATGTTACAGCAGAAGATGTAATTAATGAATTAAAAGAAAAAACACACAAAATCTATGAAGATAAAGAAACAGAATTTGGTGCAGAAAACATGAGAGAACTTGAGAGAGTTGTTATGTTAAAAGTAGTAGACCAAAAATGGATGGATCATATAGATGATATGGATGAACTAAAAAACGGTATTGGACTTCGTGCATATGGACAAAAAGACCCAGTTGTACAATACAGACTTGAAGGTGCAGACATGTTTGATGATATGATAGAAGCATTAAAAGACGATGTATCAAAAATAATGCTAAACATTCAAAAGAAAGAAGAAAATGTACAAAGAAAAGAAACCGCAGAAATAACAGGAGCAGGATTAGAAGATACAGCTATTAACTTAGTTGATGGAAAGATTACTCCAAAAGAAGGTGGAATTAACAAGACAGTAGTTAATACTGAGCCAAAAATTGGAAGAAATGATCCTTGTCCATGTGGAAGTGGAAAAAAATACAAAAATTGCTGTGGCAAAAATAAGTAATAGAAATGTGAGTTGTCAAATCAAAAAGGTAGAGATTTAGGTCTTTACCTTTTTATAATTTTAGGAGGTCAAAACATGAAATAGCTCTAAAGCCCAAAAATTTGGTTATTAGTTAAACCAACATCTTGCTTGCTCTTTTTTTTATTATATAGTATTATTATAAAAAGTAAAAATAAAAAACATCTAATTTTCTAAATATTTATAATTATAATAAAAAATAAATTTTTATATAAGCAATTAAAATTTTTATAACTATGTGTGGTTTAATTAAGTAAGAAAGGAATGAAATTTTCATGTTTAATAAAAATGCAAAAAATATATTTAATTTAGAGTATGGAGATTACATTATTATAGAAAAAAACAAATATTCTATTCTAAGCATGATAAAATTTATAGAAGGTTCATCATATTGGATAGAATATAAATTATATGATGAAAATTCTATGCAAGAAAAGTTTTTAAATGTAGAATTAAATGGAGAAATTTCTTTATTTGAAATAATTAAAGATTATCCTTTTAATATCTCTATGGAAATTAATTATAATCAAGATACATACATATTAAAACAAAAAGGAAATGGAAAAATAGATACATATTTTGGAATGACAGATGTTGGATTAAAAGAAAAAGTTGAATATTATGATTATAAATCACTAGATAATAAAAAAGTAATATCTATAGAAATATGGAATGGAGAAAAAGAATTTAGTATAGGAAAATATATAAAAAAAGTTAAAATATTGAGTGAATCAAAATATTAAAAATATGTAAAAGGGGAGTTATATGTTAAATAAAGGTCAAATTGTAATTATCGAAAATATAAGATATGTTGTTGTCCGGAATGATTTGGTTTCAAGAAGAAACATGGGAATGGCAAGAATATAAGTTAATAAATGAATCTACTAATGCTACACTATGGTTAAGTATAGAGGAAATAGAAGAAAGTACAAAATATTCGATATACCATAATTATATAGGAAGCAGAATTAATCAAGATATTAATATTGTTGTTGAAAATGAAAAATATTCATTATATGAAAAGGGAACAGCATTTGTTAAAAAATATTATGGAAATGTAGATGTGGATGTAAGAGAAAGGGTAGATTTTGTAGAATACATTTCAGAATCAAATAAAAGTTTATTTTCAATTGAATACTGGGATGGAGAGATAGAACAAACTATAGGAAAATATGTAGATCGACCAGATATTATAATTACAAATGAAGTTAATCAATCTGCAACTAAAAGTCGAATAGGAAGCAGCATTGATAACAAAAAGGCTAATAAAATATTTGTTTCTATGTTTTCTGTAATATTATTGGCTTTTATGATTATTCCAATAATGTCTCAAATTATAGTTTCTAATAAATCAGTAGGAAAATATTTAAAAAATAGTTCTAGTTATACATATGTTACATCTGTTACAAATAATTCAAATAATAAGAAAGCTGATGTATATAAATCTAAAAAAGCTACAATTGATGAAACAGTAAAAGATATTATTAAAGGAGTACCAGAAAAAATTAAACAAGTTTCGCAAACTACTAATACCACTATAACTAATAGTACTAATAAAACAAATACAAGCACTAATAGTATTAGTAATAAAAGTGAAGCTAGTAATAATGATGGAATAGGATTAATTACAAATTCAGAATATGCATATGTGTACAAAGGTGATGATAACAATATTTATGTACAAGTATCTAATAAAGACTATGTAAATAATTCAAGTACTGTATACAATTCAAGAAGTCATGTACATTATTACAGAACATACAGTACACCATCATCAAGTAGTAGTTATGATAGTTATTTATCATCAGCAAGGCAGTCAAGTGTTAGTTCAAGAATTTCATCTGGTGGTGGAACATCATCAGGAAAATAAAAAGGAGGAATTTTATTATGTTACAGCAAATTATTGAAACAATTATTTATGCAGGAATAGGAATGTTACTAATGTTTCTAGGAAAATTTTTAGTAGACTTATTTCTACCTTACGATTTTCCAAAAGAAATTAAAGAAAAAAATACAGCAGCAGGTTTTATGGTAGCTGGAATTTTTATAGCTATTGCAATAATTGTAAGAACAGTAATTATATAGGGGGAATAGAAATATGAATGAAGTATTGTTAAAAATATTAGAAATTATTATTTACTTTGTTATAGGTATGGTATTTTGTTTAATAGGATATTTTATACTATCAAAAAATAAAAAATATAATTTAAATAAAGAAATAGACGAAGGCAATAAAGCTGCAGGAATTATGGTTTCAGGTTTATTTATTGCAATAGCAATCGTGATGAGTGGTGCATTATAATATGGATAAAGATTTACAAACAAAAAAAGTTTTTGATGGAAGATTATTATTAGTTACAACTTTGATTATTTCAATTTGCTCTATTATATATGAATTAATTATTAGTAGTATAACCTCATATTTATTAGGTGATAGTATAACGCAATTTTCGATTACAATAGGATTATATATGAGTGCAATGGGAATTGGCTCATATCTTTCAAAATTTATAAAAAAAGATTTATTCAATAAATTTGTATTTGTCGAATTATCAGTAGGAATTATAGGAGGATCTTCAAGTCTTATTTTATTTATAACCAATATATATACAGAAATATATGTATTAGTTATGTATGTAATTATTATATTAATAGGAATATTAGTTGGGCTTGAAATACCGCTTCTTACAAGAATTATAGAAGAGAATAATAGTAACATAAGAGTTAATTTAGCTAACATTTTTACATTTGATTACATAGGTGGATTAATAGGATCTATTGCATTTCCAATCTTATTATTACCAAAAGTAGGATTTGTAACAACATCATTATTAGTAGGCTCAATAAATATAATTATTGCATTTATAATATGTGTAAAATATAAAGAATGGATTGTAAAAAGTAAAATAGTAAAAAAAATTGTAATTGTATTTTTAGCAATTAGTATAGTACTAGTATTTACAGGTGATGTAATTACAAATAAAATAGAAGATGGATTGTATAGAGATAAAATTATTTTATCAAAGCAAACAAAATATCAAAAAATAGTTGTAACTAGGCATAAAGATGATTTAAGATTATTTTTAGATGGTAATATACAATTTTCTTCAGCTGATGAATATCGTTATCATGAAGCTTTAGTGCATATTCCTTTTTTATATACAAATTCCCATGAAAGAGTATTAATTCTAGGTGGTGGAGATGGCTTAGCTGCAAGAGAAGTATTAAAATATGACGATGTAAAAGAAATCGTTTTAGTAGATTTAGATAAAGAGATGACAGACTTATGTTCAGAAGACAATTTTATATCACAACTAAATAATAATTCATTAAAATCAGATAAATTAACAATCATTAATGAAGATGCATATCTTTATGTAACTGAAAATGAAGAACCTTTTGATATTATCATAATTGATTTACCAGATCCAAATAATGAAGCTTTAAACAAATTATATACAAATGTATTTTATAATTACATAAGGGCAAATTTAAAAGATACTGGCGTAATGGTAGTTCAATCTACAAGTCCATATTATGCCAAAAATTCTTTCTGGTGCATTAATAAAACAATTAAAACTCAGTTTGATTATGTAATACCATACCATATACAAGTTCCATCTTTTGGAGAGTGGGGATTTAATATGGCAAGTAAACAAAATTTAACAAGAAGTGAATTAAAAGTAGATACAAAATACCTAACTAGTGAAAATATAAACAACTTATTTCAATTTGGAAAAGATGAGCAAATTAATTTAGAAGAGATTGAAATTAATGATATGTTTAAACCTTCTTTAATGCATTATTATAATACAGATGTACAAAATTGGTAGCCTAGCAAGAATAGTATAAAAAAATTAACTTATGAATAGTAAAATATATAACAAAATAAATGAACAATTATATATTTGGATTTTTATAAGTACTTTACTGTTACAATTCAGACGAAAAAATAATTGAATTTAAATATATCATATGATAAACTAAAACTATCAAGGAAGGAAGTGTTAAAATGATTGAATTAGAAGAAAATTCAAAAACTTTACAATCAATAAAATTAAAATTAGAAAGTATAGGTGAATCTCTTTGACATACCTAAGCTAGAAAATGAACTTACAAAATTGGAAAAACAAACACTTGAACAAGGTTTTTGGAATGATAGTAAAAAATCCGGAAAAGTTTTACAAGATATTAAAATAATAAAAAATAAAAAAGATAAATATACAAAATTAAAATTAGAGCTATTAAATTTAGAAGAAATGAATGAGTTATTACAAATTGATGAAGATGAATCAATGGCAAAAGAATTGCTACAAAACACATCATCTTTAGAAAAAGATATAGAAAATTTAGAAATCGAAACATTGCTTTCAGGAAAATATGATATAAACAATGCAATAGTAACAATCCATCCAGGAGCAGGAGGAACAGAATCACAAGACTGGGCAGAAATGTTATATAGAATGTATACAAGATGGGCAAATGATAATGGATATACTGTTAAGGAATTAGACTATTTAGATGGTGATGAAGCCGGTTTGAAAAGTGTAACATTCTTAATCTCAGGTGATTATGCATATGGATATATGAAATCAGAAAAAGGAGTACATAGGTTAGTAAGAATATCACCATTTGATGCAGGGGGAAGGAGACACACATCATTTGCATCTGTTGAAATATTACCTGAAATTACTGAAGATATAGAAATAGATATTAATCCAGATGACTTGAGAATAGATACATATCGTGCCTCTGGAGCAGGTGGTCAACATATAAACAAAACTTCTTCAGCAGTAAGAATAACACATATTCCAACAAATACTGTAGTAGCATGTCAAACAGAAAGATCTCAAATTCAAAATAGAGAAACAGCAATGAAAATGTTAAAATCTAAACTATTGAATTTAAAAGAGCAAGAGCATAAAGAAAAAATAGAAGATCTAAAAGGCGAACAAAAAGATATAGCATGGGGAAGCCAAATACGTTCATATGTATTTTGCCCATATACATTAGTAAAAGATCATAGAACAAATTATGAAGTTGGAAATGTCCAAGGTGTAATGGATGGAGATTTAAATGAATTTATGAAAAGCTATTTAAAATCATTGCAAATTAAATAATAATAAAAATACAAAGGAGAACTATTATGAAACTTAAAGAAATATATTTAGAAAACCAGGCTCGTAGATATAGCAGTATAACTAAAATAAAAAAAGAAAATATCAAATTGGAAATGAATCCAATAAAAAAAATAAGAAGTAATTGGATTTTATTATTAGCATTTTTAGTTGCCATAATAGCTATTTTATTATTGGATTTTAATCCTAAATATTTTATAGCTTCATTAGGTTTAATATTTGCATTAGTAATTGTATTTATATTTGGAAATAAATCAACATTATCATGTGATAAAAATACATTAAATATAAAGCAAGGATTTCAAAAAGTAGATATACCATATGATCGATTAAAAAATGTATATATAGGTAAGGTTGGTGGAATATTATTTTTCCTTCCAGCGATTACTTACAATATTATAATTAGATATGAAGATAACTTTTCTCTTCTTAGAGAATTAGAATTTTCGCTATTTTGCGCAGATGAGCAAGAGTTAAATGAGTTTATAAATAACTTTTTAATTGAAGAAAAAGTAGAAGAAAAATACATTCTATTCGAGAAAAGAAAATTTGCCAGAAGATTGCTAAGTACTCTACTAACAATCATATTATTTGTTATTTTGCTTATCTATTTTTTGCCAAAATGTGGCATAAATTTTAGTTCCATAATATAATATAGTATAGTCTACAAAATATTGTAGACTAAATTTTTTATATAAAGGATGCAGATATAATGAATACTATAGTTTTAAAATTTGGTGGCACTTCTGTAGCAGATAACGAAAAACTAAACATTGTAGCCAATAAAATTACTACATTATATGATGAAGGATATGATATAGTAGTTGTTGTTTCAGCACAAGGGAAAAAGACAGATTCATTATTGAACGAAGCATATGAATTATCTAAAAATCCAATAAATAGAGAGCTAGATGTTTTACTTAGCACTGGCGAACAAGCATCAATTTCAAAATTAAGTATATTATTAAATGAATTGGGATATAAATCTATTTCTTTAACAGGATGGCAGGCAGGCATATACACAAATAATGTTAATCAAAATGCTATTATAGAGCATATAGATACAGACAGAATAAATGCTGAACTTTCTGATGGTAAAATTGTTATAATAGCTGGATTTCAAGGAATAAATAAAAACTTAGATATAACAACATTAGGAAGAGGTGGGTCAGATACCACAGCAGTATCTGTTGCAGCAGCTTTGAATGCAACAGAATGTTATATATATTCAGATGTCGAAGGAGTATTTACATCAGATCCAAAAAAAGTAGCTAAAGCTAAAAAGCTAAAAGAGGTTTCGTATGACGAAATGCTAGATATTTCAAACGAAGGAGCAAAAGTACTTCATAACAGATGTGTTGAAATAGGGAAGAAGTTTAATATCCCTATAATAGCGAAATCTACATTTAAAGAAGATAATGGAACTATTATAAATAATAAAATAGAATCACAAAAAATAAAAAGTTTAGTAAAAAATGATGAGTTATTATCAGTACAAATAATTGGAAAAAAAATAGACTTCATAAAAATATATGATTTATTTGTAAAAAATGAAATTATGCCAATTGAATTTATTAATAATACTAATGAAATAAAAGCTCTATTTAAATCAAGTCAATTAAATAAAATAAACTTTATAATAAAAGAAGATCTTAATAATTTTGATGTTTTAATGCATAATATATCTAGAATATCAATAATAGGTTATGGAATTGCAAATGATAACAATATATTAAAACAAATAATAGAAATCTTAGATAAAGAAAGATTAGATATTCAAAAAGTAGATATAAATAACGGAAAAATTAGAATTACATTTAAAACAACAGTGCCAAATACGATACTTGAAAAAATTCATAGCGAGTTAATAAAGACAGTGTAAAAGCTGTCTTTTTAGGTATAAATTTATATTATATGAATATATTTTACAAAAGGAGAGTGGAAAAGCTATGAATATTGAGGATAGAAAAAATAGTGCTATATCAAAATCAAATATTATTCAAAATTTAATATTAGAAAGTAGAGAAAAATTGAATATATCAGGAGCATTAGATGTACTTAGTTTCGATGATCAAATAGTTATACTTGAAACACATTTAGGGCTATTAACAGTAAAGGGTGAAGATTTACGAATTAGCAAATTAAATATAGAATCAGAAGAAGTAATTGTTGATGGAAACATTTCAAGTTTATGTTATAGTGATAAAAGTTTTGAAAAAAGAGAAAATAACTTTTTTAGTAAAATTTTTAAATAGGAGTTAAAATTTTTGAATGAATTAATATATCACCAAATTAATATCTTAGCCATATTTATTTTAACAGGTATGTGTATAGGTTTATTATTTGATTTTTTTAGAATTCAGCGAAAAGTTTTTAAAACATTTGACTTTATTACATATATTGAGGACGTTTTATTTTGGATTCTCTCAGGTATAATTTTAATAATTGTTATAATGAAATATACTAATGGCGAAATTAGAATATATATGATATCTGGTATGGTTTTAGGGTTAATAATATATTTGAGACTAATTAGTAAATATATTATAAAAATAAATACTTCAATTTTAAAATTCATAATAAAATTTATTAAGATAATACTGTTTCACCTAAAAAAAATTTGTGAAATAGCAAAAAAAAGCTGGAAAAAGAATAATAATATGTTATAATATAGAAGTATATAATAATTATTATTAGTATTGGAGAAAAAAACATATGAAAAAGAAATTAAAAATTAATAGATTTATTATAATCGCAGTAATAATATACTTTATTTGTACGATTATTTCTCAGCAACAAACTTTAAATTCATACGAAAAAGAAGCAACTGTTTATGAAAGTCAAATAAATCAAGCTGAAGAAGAAACCGCAGAATTAAAAGATATAAAAAACAATATCAACTCAACAGAATATATTGAAAATGTAGCAAGAGAAAAACTAGGAATGTATTTACCAAATGAACGAGTATACATTGATATTACTAATTAGAGGCAAAACGGCTCTGCCTCTAATTTATCATCAAACTAATTAATTTTATGTCAAACATTATTTTTTAATATCTTAAAAATTCCAAAACAAATTAATATTTAGGGGGCAAAATTTATGAATTTTGAAAAATGTACTTTAGTAGAATTAAGACAACTAGCTAAAGAAAAGGGCATTACAAATGTGTCAAAATTGAAAAAAGATGAACTTATCGCTATTCTTTCAAAAAATGAAGAAAATAAAACAATACAAAAAGAACAACCAACTGAAGAAATTGAAGTTGGACAAGTTAATTTACTAAAAACTGAAAATACAGAGCAATCTAATACAAATGGATATAAAGTAACCAATGCAGAAGATCAAATCATTGAAGGAATCCTAGAAGTATTACCAGATGGTTATGGATTTTTAAGAGGAGAAAATTATCTATCTACACCAAAAGATGTATATGTTTCTCCTGTTCAAATAAGACGTTTTAAATTGGATAAAGGAGATAAAGTAAAAGGTATTTCTAGACCTCCAAAAGAAGGCGAAAAATTCCCAGCACTAATTTATGTAGGAGAAGTAAATGGTGAGGCTCCAGAAAAAGCCTATAGAAGGACAAAATTTGATGACCTTATACCAATATACCCTACTGAAAAATTAAGACTAGAAACTAAACCTAATGAATATGCTATGAGAATAATTGATTTATTATCACCTGTTGGTAAGGGGCAAAGAGGTATGATTGTAGCTCCTCCAAAAGTTGGAAAAACTACATTGCTAAAAAAGATTGCAAATAGTATTTCTTCAAACAATCCTGAAGTAGAATTAATAGTACTTTTAATAGATGAACGTCCAGAAGAAGTTACAGATATGAAACGCTCTATAAAAGGTGAAGTTATTTATTCTACATTTGATGAATTACCTGAACATCATGTAAAAGTTGCAGAAATGGTATTAGAAAGAGGAAAAAGACTAGTTGAACAAAAAAAAGATGTAGTAATTTTATTAGATAGTATAACAAGACTTGCAAGAGCATATAACTTAGTAATTCCATCATCAGGAAGAACACTTTCAGGAGGTTTTGATCCAGCAGCATTACATAAACCAAAAAAATTCTTTGGAGCAGCAAGAAATATAGAAAATGGAGGAAGCTTAACAATTCTTGCCACATCCCTAGTAGAAACAGGAAGCAGAATGGATGAAGTTATATTCGAAGAATTTAAGGGAACAGGAAATATGGAAGTTCACTTAGACAGAAACCTTGCAGAAAAGAGAATATTCCCTGCTATAGATATATACAAGTCTGGTACAAGACGTGAAGATTTATTATTAAAATCTGATGAATTGTCAACAATATATACTTTAAGAAGAGCTATGACAAATACATCTAATGCTGAATTTTCTGAAAAAATTATGCAATTAATTGTAAATACTCAAAATAATAAAGAATTATTAGAAAAAATAAATTTAATGTTTAAGAATAAGTAAAAATAAAAATCTTTGTAAAATAAAAAAATATAAAAAATCTAATGATAAAAGGAGAAAAATATGAACAATAATGATATACAAAAAAATAATTTTATTAGAGCTATTATGGTAGGTGCAATATAATTAAGTTATACAAATAAAAAAACGAGCAGATGCTTTAAAATGGCTCCTTGTCAAGAGTTGAAGTGGATAAGTTTAAAAAGGCTTATCCATTCTTTTTTTGTACTATTTTTAGAATATTCATTGACAAAACATAATCATAAATTAATTAGCTTGCTTTCTAATTTCAATTATGATATAAATAAAGAGTTCCTCATTTGAGGTAAGCAAAAATAATTGTACATTCAAAATCTATTTATGGAGGTTGAGTATTTTGGCTAAAGAGAATCCAATAATTTGGGCTAAAAAGCATGAAGATTCGGACAAATTCGATTCATCTAAAGTTGGCGAATTTATACCGTTTCTGCATGGAGCAGTTGTTTTCGGAGGTCACTTTGGAGACGAAGGCAAAGGCAAGATTGTTGACTATCTTGCAAGACAGTATAAAGAAAAAGGATTAAAACTCCTTTCTGTTCGGGGTCAAGGAAGTGGTAATGCAGGGCATACCGTTGTAGATGCAGAAACCGGTATCAAATATGATTTCCATTATCTCACATCTGCAGGCTTATGGGCTGATATTATGCTCCTTGGAGCAGGTATGTTATTGGACCCTATACGTGTACTCGAAGAAACAAAAAAACTTCCAAAAAACAAACAAGACATCGTCCTAATTGACGAAAGAGCAACAATTTCATCTGTACTTGATCGCGCTATGGATGAATGGCTTGAAAATCAAAGGGCAAGCTCTGGAAAACCAATCATTGGAACAACAAAATCTGGAGTGGGTCCATGTGTTGCCTGGCGTGCTCAGAGGGATCATATTACATTTGCAGATGCTTTAAAATGTGAAACTCCTGATGAGCTGTATAAGCTTTTTATGGGAATTCCAAATGTTCCTAAAGAAGTTCAAAATGTCTTTTCTGAAGAATATGCAAAGAAATTATTTAAAGCAATTCGCAATTCAAATATTGTAAATTCGCAAATTTTGATTGAAAATTGCAGATCAGAAGAAAATTGGGCAGTTTTGCTGGAAGTTTCTCAGGCTATGTCCTTGGATCCACTGTTTGGAAACAGCGGGCATTTTGTAACATCCACCCATTGTAGTGATATTGGTGCAGCTGCGGATGCAGGCCTTACTATGTCTGATTTTTATGATCAGTCCTACATAGTATTAAAAGCTTATGCAAGTAAAGTAGGTTCAGGACCATTTATCACCAAATTTACTGAAGATGAAGTAAGTATTGATGATTTCATCCATGATATGGTAGGTGAATGTGGAGTTACTACAGGTCGTAAACGAGACCTTGGCTGGTTTGATGGGCCTGCTGTAAGAATGGCTATTCAAAGAACTGGTACAACAAAACTTTGTATCAATTGTATGGATGTTATTGGCAAAATTCCTGGAGGAGTTTCTAAAATTTGTTATGCTTACAAGCATAAAGAAACAGGAAAGGTTTGCTATCATGTGCCTTACCATATGACCGACTACACACCTTTGTATATTGAAGTGCCAACAAAATGGGAGATAGAAGGAGCTACTAGCATACAAGAGCTTCCTGGAGATGTTCACCAATATATACATACTATTGAACAAGTAACTGGTGGCAATGTAAAATTTATTGGAACAGGTAGTTCTAGCAAAGACTTAATTAAGCTTTAATACAACATTCAACTATATGTACAAAAATTATTTTTAGTGAGCATTTTTATAATGCTCACTTTTTATTTAAGAAATTCAAAGCTAGAACTACTGAAATATGGTAATACATGAGAATCAATTTTAAGACATTTCAAAAAATCAAAATATCTTGATTTTATTGAAAAGTAGGGGGATAGGTGTAATCTTTTACTGATAAAATTGTTAAAAATATAAAAAATTATAAAAATTATAAAATATAAATTGTAAAAATATTTTAGAAGAAAATCAATAAAAAAGTAAAATATTATAACATAAGGAATTAGGTGAAGTTAATTAGAAGAATTTAAAATCTCAATAAAAAGATAATTAACAAATTAAAACTTTAGTAATAAATAAACATAGAAAAGGGATGCATATAGGATAAGAGAAACAAAAAAAGCAAAATATAACATTGCACAAAATCAAAGTTTTGTGCAAAAAGGAATAAGAGTAAAAATATAGACCTCACATTTAGGTCCTACCCAGTACTTTCTAGGCTTTCCAGCCATTAGTATTTATATTGTTACTATTATTATCTTATTATTTAACTTTGCATTTTTATTATTATTTAATCTTATTTAACTACTTATATTACTTTATATTTATGACCTCTTAAAATCATTTTTAAGCCATTTTATTATTTTACCTATATAATTTTTGTATTTAATTATTTTTAATCTTTAAATTTTAAATTTATATCTTAATAATTTTTTATAATTTCAGATTCTATCTCATAATTTTATCAAAAATGCTCAAAACGCCTAAATCTCCATATTTGCCGTATTTTATAGACAACAAACTATATGCCTTAATTTTAAAAACGCCTTAAAATCGATTCTCGTGCGTCGTTATTTTAACTTGTTTTTGGAGTTTTATGGTTTATAATAAAAAGGTAAAATTTAAATTTAAATATTCGTAAAAAA
>ENA-UOJD01000880-UOJD01000880.1-human-gut-metagenome-genome-assembly--contig:-P48-NODE-880-length-35521-cov-8.262815_pt1 | contig 35521 bp, 34 predicted proteins | sample MGYA00242342_ERZ723889 | MGnify/ENA metagenome assembly ERZ723889 | reverse complement strand
ATTTCGTTTCCATTTTTATCATAAATACATGTATTCTTTTTTATATCTTCTTTTATTTCTTCTGCATAACAACCTACTAAAACAACAATACCGCCTTGTTTTTTTGCTCTACTTAAATATTGTCTAGTTTTTCTTGTAGACATATTTGTTACAGAACATGAATTTACAACATAGATATCTGCTTTTTTATCAAAATCTACTATATCGTATCCTTTATCTTTAAATTCTTTTTTCATAATATCTGTTTCGTACTGATTTACTTTACAACCAAGTGTATAAAATGCTACTCTCATCATTTCCCCTTCTTTAACTATTTTCTATCAATTGTTATTACTTTCCTCCACTAACAAATGAATTCTAAAGCAATATCAGGATGTGCAAATTTTCCTCCGTCATATTTTCCTCTTTTACTTACAAAACCTTTAGCATTTGTAATGCTTACCCATCTTGAAGGACTCATTGTAAACGAATTATTAGCCGAATCATTTTTAAACTCGCGAGATTTAGCTAGTTTAAAATCTTCATTAAAAAGTTCCTCCCATAATGAATAAAAATCAAATGAACTTTTATTGCTCATCCACTTAATAACAACATCTCCTGGATTATCAGGATTTTTATATCTTGCCAAATCTGTTAGTGAAATATAATCTATATTATTAATTCTCATTACATTTATTAAATTATCTTTTACATTCATTTTAGTTGTAATCTTATTATTCATATATTATCCTTCCTTCCCATTTTCAATAATTTCTTTTAGATACTATTTTAGTATTTCTTTCATTATTTTATATACTGCTTTTTCTGTATTTTTGTATTGAAAGCATATTCCCCTATTATCTACATAGTTTACTATTTTTATAAATCCATAGTACACTTTTATTGTTATTACATCATTTTTTATCTTTTATATACCTATTAATAGTAACTTTTTATTGCCATATTACCAATCATCTTTAACTATATTTTTTATTATTTAAAACAATCTTTCCACTTTTAGTATATCTTAAAATTTTTCCAATTTTTATTTTGCCACATCTTTTAAAAGATATTATATCTCCTTCTTTTACCGTATAGGCTACAAAAAACATTGAATGTGAATTTACGTATAAATCTCCATTTTGAATTTTTTGCTTTGCTTCATTTCTACTAAGAAAAAAACTTCCGCAAGTATAACATCAACTCTAAGAGATGGCACAGTTACTTCAATATTCTTTAAACTTACTTTTATTTCTTTTACTTCATCTGAATATGTATCAAGAGATTTTAATTCTATATCAGATTTTGCAACTTTGCTTAAGTTATTATATATAAATTGTTCATTTTGTGTAATTATGTAAAATATTTAAAAATATTGACTTTTATTTCATCGTTTGATATAATACCAACAATACAAATGTAAAATTCTATTTTAATTATAAAAGGAGAAAATAATTATGAGTAATACTTTATGTTTCAATGCTAACCCAAAATATTCTCTTACAGAGTCTATCTTATTTGCTGTAACAAATCTATCGGAAATTTCTAATCTTGATAGAATTTCGGTTAGAATTGATGGCAAAAACTATGAGATAAACCGTGATGATAAGATTACAGATATAATGGAAAATTGGTGTAGAATAAAATTTGATATTGAAGACGAAATAAATTTACCTTTCAAGGATGATAATTGTAAATTTCATTTTTACGCCACACTTCTAAATAAAGATTATTTTGCTATGGCTTTATATACAATTAACGTTGCAATTAATGTTGATAAATATATCAAAGAAAATGGTAATATATCAAGCTTTGAATTCTATGAAATGGAAAAACGTTATATCCGACTTTACCCTTCATCCCCAACAACATATTCAGTATTGCCTTTTTTTATGGCTATAAATGAAACTGAAGAACTTTTAAAAGAATGCATGACATATTCTAATAAAATTGAAAATTATCATTGTCCAAGTAGATTTGGACTCTAAGTTATAACCAGTTTAGAAATTATCTAAACTGGTTTCATTTTTAACTCGTTATAATATTTATTTAAAATTTCGTTTTGTCATCTTTAACGGATAGATTACAAATAAATTTGATATAATTTTAAAATAGAGGTGGATATATTATGACACTTATTGAAGCAACACGATTAAGGATTATTTCGTTACTAGAAAAAAAGCATTTTACACAAAGTGAATTATCAACAAGATCCTGTGTTTCAAAAACAACTATAAATGACTTTTTGAATAGAAAAAATTCTAATATTACATTAATAACTCTATTCCATCTTTGTAAAGGTTTAAATATTGATTTAGAAGAATTTTTTTCAGATAATATATTTGATAAAGTAGTAGATGATTAAAAATCCTATTTCCAAATTAATTTAGAAATAGGATTTTTCCATACATATATAAAAATAATAATTATGAAAACTGTTTAAAGTAAGTAATAACAATAATAAATACAATAGCAATAAGCTCTTTATTTATCATTCTTTTTAACTTTCTCAAATATTCTCTCCTTTGACAAAATTATTTCTATTTTTCATCATTACAACTTAATAATTTTTTATTTATTTTTAATATTTCTTGTAAGCTTAAAAACTCCATCCAAAATTACACTCTATATTTCTAATTTCCTAATTTAAAATTGATAAAGAATTTAGTAAAACTTTTCTACCTACAACTTCCAAAACTTACATGCGTTATAAATTAACCTCTATAGATATAAAATTTGCTATTATTATTCAATTAGTGAAAAGTTATAATTTTTTAATTTTTTAGACAGTCAAAAAAATATTACAAAACCCATATATAAGTGAAGACTTAATAAATTAAATTTGCGAACCGACTAAAAAAAATATTAGTTTTAATAAGATTAAAGATTAATTTAAACCTTTTTGCTCTTTTATATTAATATATTTTATCTAACAAATTTAATGTAAGTTTTTTTGCCTCAAGATCATTTGATTTTATATTTCCGATGTTATCACATCCATACCAAGTTGATAATGTATATTTATCAGTAATAATAGTTGACCAATCACAATTATGGTTTTCCGAACTCGCAGATTTAATATATGCTTGTTTTCCATCTATATCCTTTTTTAAACAAGATTTTAAACTATTGCATACGTCTTCTTTTAAAACTTTTCTTGTTTCTCCCTTTTTTTCTAAATAAATATTTTCTTTACTATCTACAACTCTAGAATATGAAACCGGCTCTTTATATTCCCCGTCAGTCAAAACCGTCCTATATGCTGAAGATAATTCTAATAATGTACACCCCATTGTTAATCCACCTAATGAAAGTGCATGTAAATTTTTATCATATTTTTCATTTACAGAATTTATACCTAAATCTTTTAAAAATTCATATGATGTACCTATCCCTATATCTTGCATAACTTTTACTTTTATAACATTGGTACCACTTTTAATAGCCTCTTCTATAGTCATTTCACCCTTAAAACCGTTATAATAATTTGAAGGTATATAATTACCAATTTTTATTGGCTCGTCAATATATTTGCTATTTAGGGTTATAACGCCTTTTTCTAAACCACATGCGTATACAGAAAGTATTGATAGCATTCCTCCAGGTTGTGATAATCTTTCAGTAGCTCTATTCTTGTTTGTAACGACATTATCATTATAATTTACTTCACCAAAAGTAATAACTCTATTATCTTTATTTCTGCCACCAATAATACCAACAATTGAGCCTGTTTCGTTCTCTAGTATAACTGTTGCAGCTTCTGCATTATTTAAAAACTTATCATAATTGTTATATACTTCTTCTAATTTATTTTGTATATTAATGTCTTCACAAGTATATATTTTATACCCTCTTGTTACTAATATATTCTCAGCCTCATCTTCACTTATATTTTCTTTTTCTTTTATATCATTTATTACATCATCTAAAACTAAAGCAAGATAATATGATTTAACATTATCAAAAAATGCTGTGTCACCATAAGATATCGATACAATTTCGTTTCCATTTTTATCATAAATACATGTATTCTTTTTTATATCTTCTTTTACATTTTCACTTTCTTCAGTTTTCATACTCTTAGATAGTATAAAAACTAAAAATATAGTTAAGCATATAAACAAAGTAGCAAGTACAATTTTTAGTATTATTTTGTTTTTCATATTATATTACACTCCTCCATTACATATTTTAATAATTTAGTATTTATTAAGAATTAACCTACTGTGTGAATATTCTTTTTTAAAGTTTTATTAAAAAGCCATGGACTAAATAAATCTCTAGTACTAAATACGGCTTTTAGTGTCCCTTTTTCCCCTTGACCTAAAGTAAGTATATAATCCTCATTTTCTTTAGTTATACTATCTATATCCACAATATATTGTATTTCATCTGGGAAATTAAAGTAAGAAAATTTTACTTCCTGCCAATTCTTTCCACCATCTTTTGTTGCGTATATTATTGGAAAATTAACATCACTAGTATTATCTAAAATTAAAACTCCTGTATTTTCATCATACATACACAAATCGACCAAAGTATTAGCTGAATTATTTAAAGGAAGTTCTCTTTCTTCCCAGGTTTTTCCAGAATCATATGTCAAATACATTTTTTTACTCTCACCATAATATTTTGAATAATCAGTACCAAGTGCCACATATCCAAAATTTTTAGATGTAAATCCTATTACTCTTTTAGTTATATAATTCACAAACTTTCCATTCGTATCAATATTTGCTTGTTTCCAAGTAGTACCATTATCCAATGATATTTTTAATATTGGACTTCTACCATAAAAATATGCAATAGGTAAGCTCTCATTCTTTGACATAAACCAGCTATTTGGTGTAAGTGATAAAGAGTTATAGAATTCTAGAGTATCATCCAGTTCCTCTTTAGATATATCTGCATTAATCCATGTTCTTCCATAATCTCTAGTAAATTTTAATTTACCTTTATTATCTATATAATAATCAGCTTCCATCATATAGTTAGGATTTCCTGATAGTCTAGTATGGGTTGCACTAAAAACATATAAATATTGTTCTTCTGAAATCATACTTACTCCATCATTTAACCTAATTACTACATTAGTATTTCCATCACTTATACCACCTTTTCCAGCATCATAATCTTCTTTATTTAACACAGCCTTTTCTCCTGTCCTCATATCAAAAATTGGTTTTCCACTCTCTATTATTGTATTAGGCACATACCTAACAACATAACTAGTAAGATTACTTTTCTTAATTTGTTCTTTTAAAGGTATCTTTTTCATACAATTACTTATGTACTCTATATCGCTATTCTTATCATATTCAATAACAATTGGTAAATTATCATTAACTGGCAAATTATATGTCAATTTATTTTTTTTATATGTATATCCTACTCTTCCAACATACTGTTCATTTTCATCAAAAGCATTAAGTGATAAAGTAAATGATTTAATATTTCCTCTATTATTTACTCTTGCTTCAAAATATGCAACTGTATATTTATTTGTCATTCCATCCGATTTCTGTATAATATCTATCATCTTATCAAGGCCTTTTTTAGTTAAGTTATAACTGCCAAGACTATATGTATTTTCTCCATCTTTAATATTTTTAGGATGATATTTTTTATAATATTTTATACTAAAACAACAAAGTAATAAAACTATTATTACTAAAATACTTATTTTTAAGATTTTCTTTTTTAGTTTTTCTTTTCTTAACTTTTCTATTTCTTGAATTTTTTCATCAACTATTTTTTGTATATCAATATCTTCTTTTTTTCCTTTTTTGCAATTTAGTAACTCCGATACATCTAGTTCCAATATTTCAGCTAAAGACTTTAGTATTGTAATATCAGGAAAACTTAACCCTCTCTCCCATTTACTGACTGCTTTATCTGTTATATACAATTTTTCTGCCAATTGTTGTTGTGTCATTCCTTTTTCTTTTCTAATGTTCATAATAAAGTTTCCAAAATTATTATTATCCATGCTTTACCATCACCGTTAAAATTATATCACTAGTTTAATATATTGTCTATCTACTGTTAGTTTAGTTGTCAAACTTCTTAAGATTTCAAGACTATTTTAAAATAATTAATGCATTTAACAATTCATATTACTACTAATTACTACTAATACAATTTTTCAATCCTGTTATAAAATAGGAAAAAGTAGAAAGTTTATTTAACAACATTATACTTTTTTATTGTATAATTAATTTAAAGTGATATAATTTATACATGAGGGGGTATCATAATGAAACTTACTAAAAAAGAAATACTATTATTACTTATACCTATAATCCTATTCATATTAATAATTATAATTTTATCATATCTTTTAAATCAAAAAAAAGATAAAACTCAAGAAGAAAATATACAAAATGATGCAAAAAGCTCTCCAGAAATTATTAATACTGCTATTATTGAACCTAAAACCAGTTATAACAACCCTATAGTTCCAAATGGATTTCACAAAGTAGAAACCAATACCGCTAGTTGGGAGTTAGATGAACAAGGTAATCCAAAAGGGTGGGACAATGGATTAGTTATTGAAGATAGTATCGGTAATCAATTTGTTTGGATACCTGTCAAAAATGTAAAGCAAAGTGAAGTAAACAATGTGTCTAAATTGCCACAAGGTATTGAATCAGAACATATTCAAAACCAAAAATATGGTGGCTTTTATGTTGCTAGATATGAAGCTGGAGTCCCAATTGAAATGCAAAGCATAAATAATAATATAAGTGAAGAAACTAACAATATAAATGGCATACCTGTAAGTAAAAAAGGGGAAAGGCCATGGAATTACATAAGCTACGATAATGCCAAAGCAAATTCTGAAAACATGTATAGCAATGAATATATTCAAAGTGGATTAATGACTATATTCCAAAGAAATGAAGTAGTATCATTTGTAAATAAAACTTATGATATTAAAAATGACATATCTGTTGATAGTGCTAACATTGGGAATTATTTAAATTCTAACTTTACTTTTACAGGTTTATATTCTAGTGATGATGGCAAAAATTATAGCAATGGAACAAATGTAACTAAATCTAAAAGCAAAGGACTAATATTATCCACTGGAATAACAGATAGAAATAAAACATATAACATTTATGACTTAGCCGGAAATTTATCAGAAATGCTTTGTGCATCTTCAGACGGAAATATAAATGTCGCTGGTGGAAGTTATTTAAATGATGGACTTACGCCATTAGAAAATATTGACAGAATTGTTACTAAACCAAATAGCAAATTAGGATTTAGAGTTGTATTATATATAAAATAATATTAATTAGCCAACAAAATGACTGAATTTACACCTGTAAAATCAGCCATTTTGTTTTATATTTTTATAATATCATTATACTAAGATGCTTCGTACCAGTTATAAAAATCAACTTTCATGTTAACCTGAGCATTATTTCTATTAGTATTAACGTATGATAGTGTTAAGTCCTTTCTATCCATACCGCCTAATAAATACTTATCAAGTGTAACAGAATTGCCATCAACCTCAACCTCAATAACTGGACCAATTATTAGTTCGCCATCTTTTTCGTAAGACAATTGTACTTGTATAATACTGCCTGTAGATCCTGTTCCTGGCTCTGAATTAGGATTTGGATCAGTAGCAGTAAATTTAAGTGTAAGATAATTTCCCCAAAGATGTCTTGTATCTCCTACATGACCATCATTAAATGAAAATGTAGAGCTTAAGTTAAGTGTACCACTATTAAGACTAGTTACAGGAGGATAAAGCCCTGAATATGCTGTTTTATCTAGATCCCATTTTGTGGTACCTATACCTTTTATTTCACTAAATTGATCAAAGTTCCAATTTCTTGGCATTTTAAAGCCCTTATTTCCACTATAACCTGTTGACATATCACTAACAAAACTAGCCTTAGCAATATTTATGAGATTCCAGCAAACATTACGTGTACCATACACACCTACACAATATTCTCCTATATTTTCTTTAATTGCTTGGAAATATGGAACAACATAGGTATCAATTTGATCCTGAGTAGGATCAAAATCAATTGCAAAATAAATAATATTTCCTGCTGGTATACCATATTGTCTCGCTTTACTTATTGCTTTTCTGGCATCAGATACCCCAAGATTATAATTATATTTTGTGACATCATCACTATAATATGTTTCTTGGAAAATAGGGAAAAAACGTATACCCGCATTCAGAAGCCTTTGGGCTTCGCCAGGTCGCAATGATTTACTATCTCCTGTTAAATATCTACCAACTATACTTATTCCATTTTCTTTAAGATATTCTATCCTAGCAGATGTCATTTCAAATCTCGTATCACTTGCTACAGAAGAACGATCAGGATTACCGCTACTTAAAAATAAAGACATCCAAGTATTAACATCAGCTTTCTTATTGTATGGCAATTCCATTAACTGCTGGAATTCTCCTATTGCATCAGATACTTCTGTATTCCATTCAGAAGTATCTAAACTAACTTGTATTCCGTTAGCACACAAAGAATATCTTATTAAATCTACAAATTCATTTTTCTTCTCTGAGGATAATGAATTTATAGTATCTGGAAGTACTGGCAGCCTCTCCTTTGTTGTTTTACCAAAGTTTCCTGTTGCAAGTGATGGATCTATATCTTCAGTTATTTGAAGAGCAATTATAAGAGCTTTACTGGTTTCTCTTGTCATACTACCATCAGTAGGTATGAACCCTATATAAGGTTCATACCTATTATTCAATCTCTGTTGAATTGTTCTTATATCATCAATCCCACCCGAAACTTTTTTTGACTGTTTCATACTCAACAAAAACTTCATAACATTTAAAGTAACCGTAGAGCTATCACTAGAAATGCCAAGATCTCTCTTTAAAGCTTTTACCGCATTACCAGTACCATCGTAAAAATGTTTAGTTATGCTACTTGAACCTGTAGAATATCCCTTTGTCCATAATGCACACTGAATAATTCCATACACTTTATCTTCTTCTGTTGATGGGTATTCTTGCTGAACTATACCATTTTTATAAGTTGATTTAAACAGTGATTCTGTTCCTTGACCAAAATTATCAGCAGTATTAACTATGCCAAGCCGAATTTGTAATGCCCTTATACAACCATTTACTGTTGCTCTTCTGCTAGTTCCATCCTCTGGTACACTACCAAAAGCACTATTAGAAGAAAAGTTTTCATTTAACCATTGTTGGCTTTTTAAAAGCATTGAATCTACACTTCTAGCACTAGAGGTAGTATCGGCAGCGAAAGCTACTATATTACTACAAACTAACATGGTTACAACTAACATAGTTGAGAGTATAACTTTAAAATATTTATTTTTTAGCATTATTATTCCTCCTGAAGTTATAAAATATTTTTACTTGTTATTACTTTAAAAATCTGGTGACCGTATGTGCTCCATAATTAGGATCCTCCTTTATAAATGTTAATTAACACTTAATAAATATTTAGTGTGATATACATTATACATCACTACACATTAGAAATGAACAAAAGTGGAAAAAGATAGAAAAAAGTAGAAAGTTTATATAACAATATTCTACCGTTTTTATTGTATAATTAATAAAATATGTTATAATTATAAAGGGTGTATAAAATGAAAAAATAATATATTATCATATTAATATTAATAATAACTATTTCATTGGTAATCCTATTTACAAAATTATTAATCATACCTAATTTAATGTATAACAAGGACTTAAAACAAGACAAAGAGAATAAAGAGCAAAATTCAGAAGAATTAACTAAAGTAATAAGCCAGTACAACAATCCAGTTATACCTGATGGATTTAAAAAAGTAGAAACTGATAATGCTAGTTGGAACTTAGACGAACAAGGAAATCCCAAAGGTTGGAATGATGGATTGGTTATTGAAGATGAAAAAGGAAATCAATTTGTTTGGGTACCATGTACTATAGATGGAATTAATAATACAGTAAAATATAGTAGATATATAGTTAATAATAAAGATTTAATGCCTGTTACAGATAATAAATTATACGATAATATACTTAATCAAAATAAAGCCTGTTATTTTGTAGAATCAGATCAAATAAATAATGAAATTTATAAAAGTATAGAAAAAAATCAGGGATTTTATATAGGGAGATTTGAAACAGGAATTGAAAATGGTGATTTGCTACCTCTAACCAATGATTATACAAGCGATTCATTTACTTTATGGCAAAACGGAACTCCTATAATAAAAGCAAACTGTAAAGTTTGGAACTATATAACTAGATATAAAGCCGAAGAAATTTCAAAAAATTTTTATAATTCTAATAATGTACAAAGTAGCCTTATAACTTCCTTTTGTTTTGATACAGCATTAAAATGGATAAGTAATAGCATTCCTGACTTTTGTATTAATAGTCAAAATTACGGTAATTATAACGATATAAAAAAAGATGATTCAGGGCATATACTTACTGGCACTGATAAAAAATATATGTATAAAAATATTTATGATATGGCTGGAAATATGAGAGAATTTACCACAGAAATTTATATTGATAATAGAACTTCTACTCAATTAAACGTTTTAAGAGAAAATCACGGTCATGTATTTGGTATTACCAATATTCAAGATAAAAAAAGCTGCATTTCAAGATTAGCATTACCTAAAGAATGGTATAATATATCATGTTCTTTTAGAATTGTTCTATTTATTAAATAATTTATGGGGTGTCAAAACTTGACACCCCTTTCTTAATTATGCAAAAGTATCTATATAAATTGATACTTTTGCATTTAAATATCTTGGATCCATTTCACCATACAAACCTGCATCTGCACAAAAATACTTAAATCTATAAATACTTTCAGTACTAGTATCCATCAAATCTGATTCATATTCATAAATATTGTAATGTCTTTCTTCTCTCCAAACAGTTCCTATTCCTTTCTTTTCTAAATTTACGTCTAAATGTGGCATAATACTCGTTCCATCAAGGCTCTCCCATACAACTCTATATTTCATTTTTTTAGCATTTACTCTAAACCACTCTCCAGTATTTTCTTTGAAAAATTGAACATCCCCAAAATGATAATTTGTTACATTAGCAGGTATTACTCTAGTTTGCATATCTATAAATGATACCACTGGAAATCTATTAGAATAAGACACTTTATCTATATCCCAAGAGCCACTAGCCGTTGTTACAGAATATTCATGAAATTGATCCAAATTCCAATTATTTGGAATTTTAAATCCCATATTACCAGAATATCCTGTAGACATATCGCTTACAAAACAAGTTTCTGCATATCCTGCTCCCATAACTTTTGTACAGGCATTTCTTGTTCCATAAATTCCTACTTTATATTCATTTTTTACTTTATTATATAAACTTTTAAAATAAGGTAATACATATTCTGATATATCATAATCAGTTGCATCATAATCTACAGCAAAATATATTATAGTACGTTGAGGTAAGCCTAAGTTTTTTGCATAAGCTAATGCAGAGATTGCATCTTGATCTGCTCTATTAAGAGTAAAAGATGAAATTGACTCATCAAGACCAGATGACTGGAATATTGGAAAAAATTTCATGTTATTATCTAATATTAATTCTGCCTCATCTCTTGTAATTCCCTTTGCTGAATTTGCTAAATATCTTCCAACCAGATAATATCCATTTGTTTTCAAGTAATTTATCTTATCTTGGTCTAACCTTTGATTAGTGTCACACGCAGTACATGTTCTATCTGGATTTCCTTTACTAAGCAACAAAGCCATCCAGGTATTAGTATCTACTTTTGCTTCGGATGTCAAATTAACATCCTCTCTAAATTTTTTCACTGCTGCTTGTAAAGCTGTATCCCATGACGAACTAGATAAATTAATACTTCTACCGTATCCATTACAGCACAAACAATATTTTAAAAGATTGATTACTTCAATATTATTATTATTTTCCGGCAAGTATAACTTATATAAATCATTAGAGTAAAGGAAGGTCAAATTTAAATTTAGAATTATAATAATTTCCATCTACATATACATTGTCTTTATACATTAAGTTAACACTTTTATTGACATTTTTTAATATAATTCCAAGGAATAAAAGCTTTTTACTTACAATTACTCATTCATTACCACTAGCGTTAGCAAAAATATTTTATAAAGTATTTTCCTTTTCTATGGAAAAATCATCTTCAATTTTTGCTTATTTTTAAATTCCATGTATAAGTAATTAGTAAATTGTTTTTCATTTACATTCCAGGCATTCCTGTTCTTAGTTGTCCCCTTGTTTGTAGTCCTCCAATTCCATTTATTCCCTCTCTTGTATTTGACAAAATATTTGCTAAAGGAATATACTTATCTACAGGAGTATATGCTATGGTTTCAGCAACAATAAGAGGATCCATCATATCAATTAAAACTCTTTTAGGTGCACTGGCAAAATTTGCTCCTGCAGATACTATAGCCTCATAATAGCTTTGACAAGCGCCTGCAAATATAACTAAATTATCAAGATTATGTTCATAACGCCTTGCTTCTAATACACCTTGTACATAATACCTAGAATTTTTATAATTATCTATATTGTATATATCATTTCTTTTTTTCATAAAAGCATCATGTCCAGTAAGTATTAATATATTAGGTCTTATACGCTGCAGTAATGAATATACCTGTTTATATTGTTCATTTTCAGGTATATTATATACATATGCTGTTAAGCCCATTCTTTTATAATTTTTTTTACATTTTTCAGAATATTCAGAATCTCCGATCAATATGAAGTATAACTCCGGGCTTTTTCAACACTTCTTCTTTTTTATATATGTTAGGATTATCGTATGAATTTATTTGATCTCTTATAAAACTATTATAGTTATTATAATTGTTATACCCATTATATTTCTTGTTTATGTTAGTATAACATCTACTCATTCTTATATGTCTTGATTCTTCAATTTTTTTCATTCTTTTATCCATTTCATCTTTATTAATATGTTTCAAATCAAACATTGGTGCATCAGCCACAATTCTTACAGTAATTCCGAACTAAATCTACTATTTCATTTCTTATATTAACTACTCTAAACATAATGTCAAAATTATATGATTTTCTTGCAACGATATCTCCAACCTTAAACGTTTCCATAAAAAAAACACCTCATACAATATTGTATTCCTACAACATGTAAAAGGTGATTTTTTCTTAATGATACATTACGTTATTAAGTAATCCATAAGAAAGAGCCATCATTATAACACTTGCCATTAAGACACCTAATATAATTGCAAGCATTGCTTTCTTTTTATTCATTCCAAGTACACTAGCAACTAAAGCACCTGTCCATGCACCAGTTCCAGGAAGTGGAATTCCAACAAATAGAACTAAAGCTATAAATTCTCCCTTTTCAAATTTACTTTTATTTTTTTCTGCTTTTTTTTCTAGTTTTTCTACTACTCCTCTAAATAATTTTGTTTTTTTCATCCAATTAAATATTGGAGTTAAAAACATAAGAATAAAAGGAATTGGTAATAAATTTGCAACAATTGCAATCGGATAGGCAATAAAAGGACTTAAGTTTAATGCTCCAGCAGCAAGTAATCCTCCTCTTAATTCAAGTATTGGAAGCAAAGAAACAACAAAAACTATAATTTCTTTTCCCAAAGGTGTACTTGCAAATCCACCAAACATACCTAATATTCCATCTACTAATCCTTGAGCCATATTTTCTCTCCTTTTCAACCATGTAATATTATATTTAAAATATCTAAAAAAATCAATACATTTTAATATTTTTATCTATTATTTTACTAATATGTATATTTTTTATACTTGCACTATCTACTGTAACTCCTTCACCCATATTTGGATGACTATGAGAATATATTAAATCAACTATAAATAATGACACTAGCACTACACAAATTGGAATTATAATATAATTTGATATTTTGCCGAAAATTTTACTTAGTTTTGGTGCTAAAAGATAAACCACAGCACAACCACCTATGCCAAATACTATTGCACCTTCTAAGCATACTCTTCCATTTATATTTACCAAATAATTACTATAATCCCACCATCTTACTCCTCTTGTTACTTCTAAGTACCAACTAGTAAAATATTCAATAATTGTACAAAGAACTGTCATTGAAAAGAAAGTGATAACTGGTTTTTTAAATACTTTTCTAAGTAATAGTAAAATAAGTACGCCTCCACTACCATATATTGGAAGCCATGGTCCAAATAATACTCCCCTATTCACTAGTTTACCAGTTTGGACAAGTACTAGACACACTTCCCAGATCCATCCAATGAATGAAAATACAAAAAAGAATAAAATATAATCTGTAATTTTATACCTTTTTCCGTAATCATTTTGTGGGTTAGATAGCTTTTCTTTTGTACTTTTTATTCTATCTTTTATCATATTATTCTTCCTCCTCTTCTATCTTTGAGGAAACATTAAGTTCATCTTCTTTTACAATTCCACTATTTATAGCTTCTTCTTTTAATGTTGTATATAACCTTGCAAAACTTGCTGAGTTATATGCATTAGCATAAAATACTCCAACAATACCAAATGTTAAACTTGAAAGTATATTCCATAATATAAAGGAAAGTTCAAATATGAAAGTTTTCCATTTTTGACCTTTCATCATCTGTTTACTAATCTCAAAAGCTCTTTTTCTTTTTATGTTTGGATTATCAGCTAAAATATATGGTATCATATAATATTCATAACTTTTAATAATTCCAGGAACTATTAATAAAATACTCCATAAAAAGATAGATATTTCTTTAACAAGCATTACAAAAACAGCATTTAAGTAACCTTTTTCTTTAAAAATAGTTAAAAGTTCTAATATACTAACTTTTTCCTTCTGATTCTTTATAAAAAATCTCTTTGAACCAACAGATACTGGTAATCCTATAAATATTATAAATAATATTGTTACAATTGCAGCAAGCCAGAAGAATCCTCCTGAAAATATTTTTAAAATCCAATTAAAATGGCTAGTATATGCTGACAATGTATCTGCAGCAATTTTTTGAGTATTACTTAATTTATCATTTAAACTTTCTTTATAATCTGTTATATCTATACTCTTTAAGAAAATTTCATCTTTTTCTTCTACAGCCTTTCTAATTATTGTATAATTATCAACGTTATCTGATGTTTGATGAATTATTCCAACTGAATCAGAATATTGTATTCCTAAAAATGCAAGTATAAAACATATACCTATTGCAGCCCAATAATTCTTTCTTAAATCAGATTTAGCCTGTTTTTTTAACTCTTTTCTTACCCACATATCTTTCCCTCCACAAATTAAAACAAAATGTGACATTTTTCTTATTATAGCATAAAAATTTAGGCTATTCAACCTGATACAATATAATATTTTATATTTTTATGCACATAATAACACCAACAGCGTTTCAATTAACATTTACTGATTGTTTAAATATACAATGTTTTGTTATATCATATATGCATAGGTTTTAAGGTGATTAAATGAAGAAGAATGAAGCAGGAATAATAGATCAAAAAGCTTTTGGAAAGAAAATAAGAGATGCTAGAAAAGCAATTAAACTTAGACAATTTGAGTTAGCCGAAAAAATAAATGTATCGCAGAATTTTTTAGGTGATATTGAAAGAGGAATTAAACTTCCAAGTGTTCCAAAATTAATTGTACTTTCAAATGTACTAAATTTAAGTTTAGATAGTATGTTTTCGGCTTCATTGAATAGTTTAATTGAAGAGCCAAAAGAAATATACTTTACAGATAAACAGCTTTCAGTGATGGCAAAAATAATCAACATGGTAAATGATAATTTCTAATTAGTGTAATAAATCCCAGACTATATCTTTAGTCTGGGATTTTATAAAATTTTAATGCATTGTTATACACATTTTCCACAATCAATTCTTCATTTACATTTTTATATTCAGCAAGCTTTTTACAAATATATTTTAGATTTGTCGAATTATTTATAGTTCCTCTAAGTGGAACAGGTGGAAGATACGGTGCATCTGTTTCCACAACAATTTGTTCTAAAGGAATCTTTTTTAAATAATCTCCAAAACTAGCTGCTCTTTTATATGTAATATTTCCACCAAACGCAACGGTATACCCCCTCTCCAACACTAATCTTACTAGGTCATCTGTTGGATTAAAACAATGTAGTAATACTCCATATTCTGCTTTTTTCTCATTCTTTAAAATTTTATAAGTTTCTAAAGAAGCATCCCTTGTATGCACCAGTATTGGAAGTTTAAGGGTATTTGCAAGTTCAATTTGCTCTATAAAACAATTTATTTGTTCAACTTTGTCTTCTTTACTGAAATGATAGTCAAGCCCTATTTCACCTATTGCAACAATTTTTTTATTATCTTCATTCTTATACATATCATATAAATCTTGAACTTTATCTCCTTTAGCATTATATGGATGTATACCAATAGATGAATATATGAAATCATGTGTATTTGCAAGTTTTATACACTCTAATGATTCTATTACACTTGCTCCTACATTTACTATATATTCTACATTTTCAGCTTTACATTTATTTAATATTTCTTCTCTATTTTCATCAAATGCTTTATCGTTATAATGTGCATGAGTATCAAAATATTTCATAAAATATTCTCCTTTATTTTTTTGTATCTATTTTTGTTGGTAACGTAACTATTACCTCTGTTCCTTTATTAACTTCACTACGTATATCAATAGTACCATTATTTCCTTCAATCATCTCTTTTACAATTGAAAGACCTAATCCTGTTCCGCCAGCTTTTCTACTTCTTGCCTTATCTACTCTATAAAATCTTTCAAATATTCTATCTAAGTCTTTAGCTGGTATTCCTATTCCATTATCAACAACCTTAAAATATGCATTAGAATTTACTGAGCCAACATAAACAGTAATAATTCCTCCATCTGGTGTATATTTTATACTATTACTTACAATATTTATAATTACACGTTCAATTGCATCTCTATCTGCATATACTTGAGCTGGTTTATTACTTACAATACATTCCAATTTATGTTTCTTTTGTTCAGCTTGAAATCTCATTTTTTCACATACACCTAGAGCTAATTCATCAAGAGAAAACATCATTTTTTTCCAACTAACTTTTTTATAATCAAATCTTGATAACTGAAGTAAATCTGATACTAATCTTCCCATTCTATTTGCTTCTTGATTAATAACTTTAGAAAATCTTTTTATTTCTTCATAAGTAAGATCTCCATTCATTATAGTTTCAGAGTACCCTTTTATAGATGTAAGAGGAGTTTTTAACTCATGTGAAACATTCGAAACGAATTCTTTTCTAAGATTATCCAGTTTTACATTTTCTGTTATATTTCTTACCATCATTATAACTCCCATAGGGGTTAAGTTATCACTAAAGAATGGAACAAAAACAATATTTAATGAATTTCCTCCAACTGTCGTCTTAGCTTCTATTGTCTTGTAATTAGGCAAGTACATTACTTTATCAAAATCAAGATTTATTTTTAATCTCTTTACTATTTTTTCAAATGTATCATCAGTAGAGCTTAAAGCTAAAAGTCTCATCGCTGATTTATTTATATGTATAACTTGCCTTGACACATTAAAGGCAACCACTCCATCAGCCATGTGTTCAAGTATTATTTCTGTTTTACTTTGTTGTCCTGTAAGATCAAAGCTATTTTTTTGTATTATTTGAAACATGTCCATATATGCATTAGTAAAATCTTTTATTTCCTTAAGATTTCCATATTCATCTAAATGCCTTGGTTCACTTACTTTACCACTTGCTACAAGTCTCATATTTTTTTCAATTTTTTTTAGTGGTAAAGTTATCATTTTTATTGTAATACTATTTAAAATTAATGTTATAATTATAAACCCAATTAAAATTAAAATATTTTTTAATGAGAATAAATTATTTACATCAATAACTTTCCCACATAAAAGTATAGTAGTTATATATACTATAACTACCAATACTATATTTATTAATTTGATGTTTAAATTTATAGAACCTTTCATAAAACATCTCCCATAAACAATTAATTAGAAACGTAATATCCCATTCCCCTTTTTGTTTGAACGTATTGTGGATCAGCTGTACTTTTTTCTATTTTTTCTCTTAAACGTCTAACTGTTACATCCACAGTTCTTGCGTCTCCATAAAAGTCATAACCCCAAACACCTCTTAAAATTTGTTCTCTAGTAAAAACTTGATTTGGAGCAGAAGAAAGCATTTTTAAAAGCTCAAATTCTTTTATTGTAAGATCAATAGTCTTATCACCAATAATTGCTATATACCTTTCAGGATCAATTATCATATCCTTTATTTTTATTTTGTTTTTTGAAGATTTCTTTTCTTCTTCATTCTCAGGTAAGACATGTTTTCTAAGATTTGCTTTTACTCTAGCAATTACTTCTCTTATACTAAAAGGTTTTGTCATATAGTCATCAGCACCTAATTCTAATCCTATTATTTTATCTACAACTTCTTCTTTAGCTGTAAGCATTATAATAGGACAAGTTAAATGTTTCCTTATTTCCTTACAAACATTAAATCCATCTATTTTTGGGAGCATTAAATCTAAAAGGATAAGATCTGGTTTCACAGATAAAGCAACATTTATTGCTTGTTCACCGTCATAAGCTACTGTTGTAGCAAACCCTTCTTTTTCTAAATTAAATTTTAATATATCTACTATTGGTCTTTCATCATCAACGATTAAAATTCTCTTATCATTCATATATTTCACCCCATAATCCGAACTGCATTAATTATATCATGTTAAAAAAAATATTTCTACATTTTAATGAAATATTTTTAATTTTTTTGTCATTTTTTTGTAACCTTGTAATATTTTTGTTATATGTATGAAAAAAGAAGTAAGATTATACCTTACTTCTAATTTTTTAAATTTTTATTTTATACCTAAAGCCTTTTTTATTTTTATTTTTAACTTTTCATACCATTTTAATTCTTCCTGTTTTATCATTCTAACTTCTTGCTTTACTTCTTTTTTTTCTTCATTTGTATCGTTATTTTTAAATACTAAGTCAGATTGGAACATATCTCTTAAAACTTCTTGATATTCTTCTTCAGATTTATTTTCACCTTCAACAAGCTCTTTTCTTTCAGATTCATCTGTAAGATAATCTCTATATACAAGACCTAATATTCCTTTTGTATCTTCTGACAGGTTATTATCTATATATTCTTCATCTATATTTAATGTAGTATAATACTCTTGATCCATATTATTTTTTAAAGTATTTAAAAACTCATCTGGTATTTTTTGTATATCACTAAATTCTAATTTCATTATTACTGCAAATGCTTCTGCAAGTGCCTTTTCATATGTTATTTCCATTTTACCCTCCTAATATTTCATATTTTGAGTCTTATCATCTTTTGTTCTTTTAGTAAATTTTTCAGCTACATTCTTTATTTTATCTTTAATCTTATCATATATTTCCTTTATTTTATTTGTTTTTACTCTTTTTTCTAAATCAGGGCGTAGTCCCATATCCTTTGCTGTTTCTCTAAAAGCATCATCTTTACTATATGTCAAATCAAAATCTGGAGTTCTTGTATAATCCGTATGTAATGCTTTGTCATATTCTGCATATCCTGGTTTACCTTTAATAACCATTTTTCCCTCAAAAGCTTCTAAACTATAATCACATTCATGATTATCCCTTACTTGTTCCATATGTTCATGCAAACCAGAATCATCATATACCTCTAAGGTTTTTCTATCAATATAATTTGATGCATTTCCCCTTATATGATGACCATCATATGGAGTATTTAATCTAAGTTCACAAGTTATATCGTCTTCAGGTTTACGATTCCAACTATCTTTGTTTGTATGTCTCATAGTTTCCACTTTAGCAGTTATAAGATCAGGGTTTCTAGTAACTATAGTTTTTCTCTCATCTGTACCTTTTCCATTATTCCACTTACGAATTGTTTTCTCACTTTTCATACCCAAACCATGTTTATTGTACTCGTTTTTAATTGTAGTGGTATGTGTACCTTCATTCACATAATTATCCTCTTTTTTACTTTCTTCTATAAGATTCCCCTCATCATCGATATCCATTTTATAATCAGAACTTACAAAATGATCATTTGAAACTTTTTGGGATCTATTATTCCATCCAAACTTTGTACCTGTTTTATAATATCTGTCTGTAATATATTCTCCTGTTATTCTTTCAAACACATCTTTATTTTGTGGTGTTAACTCTGTAATCCCTGCCTTTTTTAACCTTTCGACAACCTCATTAAATTTTTGTACTGCAACTGGATTTTTATCATATCCTTTTTTCATTCCCCATACATCTTCCATGTTTTTTATAACATCTTGATTTGTCATATATATAACCTCTTTTCCCTATTTACACCCTCAGTATACACTAAAAAAAAAAAAATGCAAGACTACATAAGAAAAAATTTTATTTTTTTAAATAATGAAAAAAGTTTACACTAAATATATTAGTGTAAACTTTTTATTAAACATATATTATCTGATTTATTTTCTTCTTAGATATGTTATTAAAATTATTAATAAAGTTGTCATCTCTTTTAGTAAGCGCAAGAAATAACTTATCATTTTTATCTTCTAAATTTATATCTTTAATTTTTCTTTTTAAATTATTTATTATCCCTTTACTTCCATCTATTACTTTTACATTGGGAAATAATCTCTCAAAATTTTCTTTAAAAAGTGGAAAATGTGTACAACCTAAAACAATATGACTAAATTTGTTTAAATCATATTTACTTAATTTCTCTTGTATATATTTATCTACTCTTTCATCATGTATATTATTTTCAGCAAATTCAACTAATTTATCTAAAGGTAATAACTCAACTATATCATTTATGTGTAAATTAGTTATTAAATTTTTCAGCTTTTCTTCTTTTAATGTTATTGTTGTCGCAGTTACTAAAATATTTTTTCTTTCCTTATCATCTGCTGCTACCTTAACTGCCGGCTCAGTTCCTATAAAACAAATATTTTGATATTTTTTTCTTAATTCTTTTATGCAAAGAGCCGTTGCAGTGTTACAAGCAATAACTATTATTTTACAACCATTTTTTACTAAAAATTCAATATTTTGGAATACATATTTTTTTACTTCATTTTTATCTTTTATTCCATATGGAGTATTTTTGTTATCAGCTAAATAAACATATTCTGCTTTTATATTTTCCTTTAAAGCCTCATTTAAAACAGTTATTCCTCCAAGTCCAGAGTCAAAAAATCCAATTTTCATATTTTTTCCTTTCATTTGCATATTTTACTTTTTTTTGCCAATAATATTTATATAACTATGTTCATAGTTTAAATATATTATACTATATTTAATCTACTATACTATAACAATATAAAGTATAGTGAAAATAGGTGGCTTTTTGCCACCTATTTATTTTTACATTTGTGTCCTACCCTCTAAAGCTTTTATTAATGTGATCTCATCTGTATATTCAAGATCTCCTCCAACAGGTATTCCATGCGCAATTCTTGTTACTTTTATTCCAAGAGGTTTTATAAGTCTTGATATATACATAGCTGTCGCTTCCCCTTCAACTGTAGGATTTGTTGCAAGAATTACTTCTTTTATACTATCATCTTTTAATCTCTCAAGTAATTCTTTAATCTTGATATCTCCAGCAGATATGTTATTCATAGGTGATATTGATCCATGAAGTACATGATATTTTCCTTTATATTCATGTGTTTTTTCCATAGCTATAACATCTTTTACATTTTCTACAACGCAAATAGTTGATTCATCTCTTTTTGCATTTGAGCATATATCACAAGGATCCTTTTCAGTTAAATTATAACAAATTGAACAAAACTTAACATTCTTTTTTGCTTTTACTAAAGTTTCAGAAAATTCTTTAGCAACGTTTTCATCTGATTCTAATATATAAAAAGCTAATCTTACTGCTGTTTTATGCCCAATTCCAGGTAATTTTTCAAACTGATTTATTAATTTATTAACTGTTTCCGAATACATATTAATTCCTTAGAAAAGTCCTGGTATATTAAGAGATCCTAGTTCAGATTGCATCATTGAATCAGCTTTATTTAACGCTTCATTTACAGCTGTAAGTACCAAGTCTTGTAACATCTCAACATCATCAGGATCTACTACTTCTTTTTTTATCACAATCTCTTTTATTTTTTTATCTCCTGTTGCTTTAACAACAACAGCACCACCACCAGCAGAAGTTTCAATTTCTTTTTTAGCAACTTCTTCTTGTTTTTCTTGCATATCTTTCTGCATTTTTTGTGCCTGTTTTATCATATTTTGCATATTTCCCATTCCTCCTGGGAATCCACCAAATTTTGCCATTTATATCATCCTTTCTCTAACTTTATACATTATAATATATTAATTTTAGTTTTTCAATCAATATTTGTATAATTTACATCTTTTTCATTAAATAGTTCTTCAATTTTAAGTTTTTCACCATTTTTATTTTCATCAAGACCTATCTTTACAGCTACATCATTATTATACTTACCTTTAAAGCATTCTTTTATTGTATCTATATTATTCATATCTTTTAAAACATTATACGCAAACGAATTAGTTGTAATAATAACAAGTGACTTATCATTAAAATATAGTTTTGCACTAGCAAGTGATGAGTATATCTTTATATGTCCCTTTTGCAATATATATCTCTTAAACTCATCTGATCCATTAAATTCATTCATATTTTCAAGATTTCTAGATATTTTACTATTTTGAGCACTGGCTTCACTATCATTTGACGATTTAGTTTTATTTACTACTACATCCTTATTAATTTTATTTTCTAAATTTCCTTGAGAATTTTGACTTACACCATTTTTCTTTAATGAAATTATTTCATTTTCTAAATTTTTTATTTTTTGATTTAATATTTCCACAACATTACTATTATCATTGTTATTATTTGTGCTTTGTACAGCTGTATTTACATTACAAATCTCAACCATAACAGATTTTAATAATATTTCTGGTTTAGCAGAATTTTTTAAATCATTGTCTAATTTTGATAATCTATCTATAATATTTATTGTTCTTTTTTTCTTCTCATCATCTTTTTCTTTTATTAATATTGCTAAGAACTTTTCATTTAAGCTTGAAACAAGCTGCCTCAAATCTTTTCCCTTTATTATTATCTCATCAATATTCTTTAAAATATCAATTACATTTAAATTATATGTATCATCTACAATTTTATTTAATATATCTTCATCAATAGCTCCTATAATTTTCTTAACATCATCTAATTTTAGTTCATCGTCCATTTCAGATATACATCTATCTAATATACTTATACCATCTCTTAAAGCTCCATCAGCAAGTTTTGAAACATATTCACATACGCCGTCTTCATACTTTATATTTTCTTTATCACATATATATTTAAGTCTTTTAGCTATATTTTCTTCTGATAGTCTATCAAAATCAAATCTTAAACATCTAGACAAGATAGTAACTGGTATTTTATGCTTTTCAGTTGTAGCAAGTATAAATATTACATTTTCAGGTGGTTCTTCTAATGTTTTAAGTAAAGCATTAAATGCACTTGTAGTAAGCATATGTGCTTCATCAATTATATATACTCTATACTTAACGTCGACAGTTGCATATATAACTTCTTGCCTTATTTGCCTAATATTTTCAACGCTATTATTTGAAGCAGCATCCATTTCAACTACATCAGTTGTACTTCCTTCAATTATATTTTTACACACCTCACACTCATTACAGGGTTCTCCATCTTTTGGATTTAAACAATTTATAGCCCTTGCAAAAATTTTAGCAGCTGATGTTTTTCCTGTTCCTCTTGTTCCACTAAAAATATATGCATGTGATATTTTACCTGATTTTATTTGATTTTTTAGTATTTTTGTAACACTCTCTTGACCTACCATATCACTAAATGTTTGAGGTCTGTATTTTCTATATAACGCTATATATGCCATATATATCACTCCCATAAAAAAGCCATCAAACACATAGAGTATAATGCTTATTGCTGCTTCCTTCCGGACCTGACAAGGTTCACAAAAACTCTATCATTTGATGGTAAATACATTATACAATAAAAAAGTTAAAACTTCAAGTACTTTCTAAAATTAAAAATAAAATTATCCTTTAAATAAAAAACATAATCATTTAAATTTTCTCTTTTTACTCCAATACCTGCAGTCGCAAGTTCATATCCAGGAAGTTTTAAACTAATATTACAAGCACTTAATTTATCAGAACTATCCATAATATTAAGATCAAAAGATAGCTCAAATTTTAAATCATCAATATTCATACCTGTAAGAGATATAAGTGTTCCGTCAAATTTAACAATTTTAGTATTTTCAGGAACTTTTACATCTTTTGCAAAATTCATATTATCAATTTCTATTTCAACTAAATATTGGTTTTCTTTTTCACTTGAATATATATCTACTCTTTGATTTTTCATATTCTCTGATAACTTAGTTTTTTCATTTCTATCAGGTTGAGTAATATACATTTCTCCCATTTTATTTGGAAGTTTAACTTTTATATTATCAATATACATTTCCTTTATTTCTGATTCTTTTGGAATAAGTAAAGATAACACATTCTTTTGAGATAAATCAAGTAAAAGATCTGATATCATACTTTGTTCTTTGTTCTCTTGTTTTTCTTCTACTGTAACTAAAGATGTTATTAAAGCATCATTTGTCCTAAAAGTACCTTGGTTAATTTTCCCTTTATTATTGAGTAAAATATAAAAAGTTAATGCTATAATAGCAATGGAAACTATTATTATTAAAATAATTAAAAAAGCTTTATTATTTTTTTTCATATACTCCCCCATTTATTACTAAAATTATACTACAAAGATATGAAAAATACAACAAAAAAAATTATATATTAAAAAAATAGAACTAAACCATTAATGCTTAGTTCTATAATATTTTAATTATTATCACTTCCAAATAATTCATCAAATTTCTTTTCAAGTTCTTTTTGTAAATCAAATTCTTTATTTTCATTAGGTACATTTGAAGTTTTTGTGTTTACCATTTGATTATTTATTACTGGTGGTTGTGGATTATTTGTTATAACTTGAGATTGAGTAGTTGCTGCTCTATTTCTTTGTTCTAAAATCTGCCTTGCTTTTTCTTCTCTTCTTTTTAAATGTTCTCTTACATCCATAACTTTTACAGGTACATCATCAGTTTTTGGCATTTCAGATATATTATGAATTTCATATTGTTTTGCCACATCTCTCATTGGATGATATTTAAAATACCATGCTTTTTTTGCTCTTATAGGTTTTAATGTTCTAACTAAAAGAATTTCTTCATTTGGATCCAAACGTTTAAGTTCATCAACTGTCATAAGATCTCTTCCTTGCTGTTGATGGCTAATAGAAACTCCTTGTTTTTCTCTTTCATCTTTATCTTTATTTACAGATTTACTCTTTACTCTTATTGTCTTTTGTCCTAAACTTTTAGAAAAATATTCACAAGTTTTTATTGATTGACTTCCCAAGAATAGTTGTGTGTCACAGTTACCAATTATATTTTCATATGTGTCTTTATACAATGATTCAAGTTGATCTAAAGATTGAACAACTATAGAAATACTTATACCTAAACTTCTTGTAGTACTAAGTTTTTTATTAAAATCTGGTATTTGACCAATATTTGCAAATTCATCAAGTAAAAAATATACCTGTTGATTTAGTGTTCCACCATTCCTATCAGCCTGTAAATATAACTTTTGTAACATCTGGCTGAAAAAAATAGTTGATATAAAATCATATGTACTATCTGAAGCTGAAGTTATAACAAACAGTGCGACTTTTTTATTACCCAAATCATCAAAATCTATATTATTTGATGTAGTGATTTTTTGCATTGCAGGTGTATCAAATGCTGTAATTTTAGCGATGGTTGATACAACAATACTTTGCATTGTTTTATCTGCTGCTGTACTAAAGTTTTCATATTCTTTTCTTCCTGGATGTTCAGGTTTTAATTCATCAATAAATAATTTTTTAAATACAGTATCATCTGCTCCACCAGCTCTTATTATATTTATACAACTTGATAAATTTTGTTCTTCTTCTGGTAATACAGATATAACATAATATATTGCAGCCTTTAAAAGCATTTTTGCAGTTTCATCCCAAAAAGGATCACTTGAAGCAGCTCCTTCTTTTTTTGTTCCCATTACTATGGTGTGTGCAATTACATCTACACTTTGATGGTCAATTATATGTGCAAGTGGATTATATCTATCACTATATTCAGGATTTACTAAATTAAATGCTCTAACCTCATACCCATTTGCTTTTAAATATCCTGATGTTTCTCTATATAATTCTCCCTTAGGATCTGTTATTACATATGAACCCAGACACTGTAAAATATTAGGTTTAATATAACAAGCTGATTTACCAGCACCTGATCCGTCCAACAACTAAAACGTTTTTATTAATTAAAACTTTTTTAAGATCAGTTCCAAGATAATGGTCTTTACTTAAAATAAAGCCTGATTTTTTATTTAATAATTCTCTACCATCACTTGTTTTTTCATATTCTTCTCCATGCTTTGCCCAATCACTTGATCCACTCTCTATACCATCATATTCACTCTCTTTTGCAAATTTTATCTTCCAAGCAATAAACAATATAATTGTAATTACTAAAGTCCAAAATGACCATTTTATAAATCCGAAAAAATCTAAGCCAATTGCTGTTATAAATTTAAAGTTTGTTATATTTTGTATAAATCCATCTATACATGCAGAAAAAATACTCTCTCCTGTTTCCTTTGCTCCATGTGCACACACGAACAAAGAGCCTACGATTACTATATCAAATAAAGCGTAGACTATTAAAAATGGTATAAATTCTCTCCATAATTTTTTAATTTTTTGTTCCATATCTCATCCAACCTCTTAAATTTCTTTTGTTATCCTTTTATATTATCAAATCATCTGCTCCATCATCAATACTCTTATCCTCTGGTTCTTGTTCTTCTTTTTCATCATTCTCTTTTTTATCTTTTACAATAGTATCATCATTATTAGGAATTTGAACTCCTTTTTCTGCAAACTCCTTAATTTGTGCTTTATGTTTTTGTTCAATTTCTTCTTCTAATGTTCTTTTAGTTTGTTCGTCAATTTCTAAATTTAAGACACCTAAACTTATTGTTTTTTTATCAAGTACCTTTAAATCACTAAGTAAATCTTGTAATGCTACAGCTCTTGCACTTACTGCTCCTTTTATCATATTAAAATTCCTCCTTCAACTACATTTATTACTACGTTTAAACTACATCTATTACTATATTTCTGAATTATTTTTCCTCATCAAACCTTAACTCTAATACTATATATGGCTTATGTGGTAAAATTTTGCATTTACCTTTAACCTTTCCAGTAACTGGATCAGTATATAGCACAGGCTTTACCTCTTCACCTGTTTGAGTATCTATTATTGAGAATGTTCTTTTCATATTTGGTGTATATTCTACTTCTTTATATTCAACACCTTCTTGGTTATATAAAGAACCATAACTTAGTGGAACATTAGTCTCTATTGCTCTAAAGCCCTCAGAGTTTAGTTCACCTGTACTAAGTATTGCTTTAGAGTTAGTAAGAGTAAGTAATACTATAAGTTGTTTTTCGTCATTGTTAGGTCTTATTAAATTAAACTCTTTTCTAATCCTTCCATTTTCATTTGTATCAATACACTCTATTTTTTGTAAAGATAAAAGTGCATTTCCTCTTTTATACTCTTCTTCATTTTTTTCAACTAAGAAAGCTATTGTGCTCATACCTGGCATATCAACAACTTCAAATTTATTCATTTGTATTAAAGGTTCCATATCATACCTCTTTCTTAGATTATCTCTACCCTATTTATAATTATACTATATATATAAACTAATATCAATACATTTTTTAAAATTTTCATCTTTTTATGTGATTTTTTATGTAAAATAATCGTTGACATTGTCAATTAATGTCAACGATTATTTATCAGCTACCACCAGTACCAACTTTTATTACTTGTTGTTGTGCATTATATTTATCTCTTGAAAGCAATCCTGAGCTTATAACTTGACCGTTTAATTTTTTTGTTATATAGCTTTCAGATGTATAACCATTTACTCCAGCTGTTGTAACAACTTGCTTTCCATAAGGTATGCTACTATCATATTCATATCTAGTTGTATAAGGAATTGTTCCAGTAGTTTTTTGTGATAATATAACTTCTGGATCGTTATTTTGTTTAGTACCATATATACTAACATTTAAACTTCCGCTGTATGAAAATGAAGTAACAATTTTTATTGGCGTTTCTCTATTATTTTTAAACTTAAAGTCTAAAACTGGACTATACACTGTAGCATCTCTACTAGGTGGAACATACCCAACTGGTAATCCATGTTGATGTCTTTCAACAATTTCAAGGTTAGCCATTAACACTGTATTATATAATGTTGATACAGTTTGACAAATTCCTCCACCCATCTCATCTACAGTTGTACCACCCTTAAAAGTTGCAGCTGCTTGATATCCCTTTGATGCAGTAGTTTCTCCTATATTATTATTATATGAATAAGTTTCACCAGGCAGGATAACAACGCCATTCATATATGAAAGAGCTATTTTTAAGTTATTGCTTCTTGCATAGTTTCCTGCAGGAAAATACGTTGTATATCCTGCTAATTTTTCATTGCACATATCTGCTGAAATATCTACAAGTTTAACTTTAGGTTCAATCTTTGTTACTTTAAATTCAATTGTTTTACCTTCTTCTTTGTTTTCAGGAAGATCTAATAACTCTTTTAATTTATTAACATCAAAATCAAAACCAACTACTTCTGCTACATATTTATTTGGGTTTACAGTTTTATCAACATATGCATCCTTAGCATCCCTTTTTACTTCAGAATAAACTTTATCAGCGTCTAAACTTTGAGGCGTTCTTTTTATAGTATTCAAATCATAGGTATTCTGATTTCTACTTTCAAATGCCTTAACAATGTTATTTTTTTCTTCATCATAATTTATTGAATTTCCAGTTTTTCCATTTACAATTACAATTTTAGCTTCTTTTTCATCTAGACTATATGATGCATCATTATATCTATCTTTTATAGTTAAATCAACATTTTTCATGATATTATCTAAACTATTTATATCATAACTATATGCAGGCTCAATTACCTTCTTTGAAAACAAAGCTTTTAATATATTAAAATTATTAACAAAAATATTACTATCTCTACCGAAATTCATTACATTTTGGACTGTTTTATCAATATCAAATTTAAAATCAAAATCTTCTGCTTTTATAGTATATATATTTTCGCCATCTTGATATATATCAATTTTTTCACTGGAATTTAAATCATTTGAAATGTTAGTAATAGTTTGAATTACTTCTTCAGAACTTTTTCCAGAAAAATTTTCATTAAATAAATACACATTTTTATATACATTTGAATTTAACTTGTTAACACAAGTAATAATTCCAAATATTATACAAATAAATAAAAAAATAGCTGCACAAGTAATAATTATTATTTTATTTTTTTTACTTAGTTTTCTCTTTTTGTTTGCTATATCAGTCTTTGGCGATACTGCAATATCCTTTTTATTATCATCTAATATTTCAATTTTAGAGTCATTTTCTATTAAGTCACTATCTTTTTTATCATCTGTTGGCATACTTGTATTTTCATTTTTTTTTGCCATAAACTCCCCCATACATGAATAACTTATTTATATATTATTACTCATTTCTATACAAAATTATTTCTTTCTTCTAATTAAAACAATAGGTGTAAGTGTCTTTTCTTGACCTGCTGGATTATCTTTTATCATTTTTGCAAGTTCTTCATCATTATATTTTATAACATCTGATTTACCTAAAATTTCAGCATTAAAATCATTTGCATCTACAATCATTGCTTTAATTCCCAATTTTTCATATATCTCATTACAAACGCCAGTTGAATTTTCTGGTATTCTTATTCCAAAATCGTTATAATCTTCAAAAACATGTCCATAAAATCCATCAAGTCCACTAACTTCAGGACCTGTAATTTCATAAAATACACCTTTTTTACCGAATAATTTACATACTCCACCTGCTATTGCAGCCCAAATTACTTTTAATCTTCCACAAAGATTAATTGCAAATTGCATTTTATATGGATTATCTACTCCACATCCTGCATCAGATCTCATAGCAAACTTAGATAAAAATTTAGCAAGTGCTCCAACTTTCATATCTTTTTTGTATACTACTCTTTTTTGGCATAAAGAAATTATTTTTTCACTAATTGAAATTATATCATCTTCTTCATATATTGGTTTTACATATTTTTCTATAATATCTATATAACTTTCTCCAAGTTTTATATAATGTGTTTGTACGGCATGTCTTAAAAATTTCTCACCGTTTACTTCAATTTCTACATTTTTACCATCTAAGGCTTTAAATTCCATATAAATCACTCATTTCTTTTACATATTAAAAAGTATAATACAAACCCAAAAAAAAGTCAATAAAAACCCATCTAAAAAGATAGGCTTTTGTTAAAGTATTTCATAAGCCGGATTCTGTTTTAAATAGTCATTTATCTAGAATATACATTACTGTATATTTCAAGCCACCAACCACGAAAGATGACGGGCCGTCTTAGCCTTTCTTTTTTGGTGTTGCACCAAGTGGGGTTTACACCAATGCTATATCTCTATAACATTTTGTGAGCTCTTACCTCACATTTTCACCCTTACCATATAAATGGCGGTTATTTTCTGTTGCACTTTCCTTAAGGTCACCCTCACTAGACGTTATCTAGCACTATTGCCCTATGGTGTCCGGACTTTCCTCTTGAATAAATCAAGCGACTATTTGAAATACTTTAACATAATTATTATACCATGAATTTTTAAAAAAGTAAAGTAGTGTAAAACGTTCTCATTTCAAAGTAAAAGACTGACCTAGAAAAAAGTCAGTCTTTTTAATTTATATTATGTTATATATTTTCAGTTTCTTCTTCAGTAAGGATTTTAGCAATATTTACAACTTTTCCTCCATCTGATGTTCTCATTAAAGTTACACCTTGTGTATTTCTACCAAGTACACTAATATCTTTTACATTTATACGTATTACAACACCCGTGTCAGTTATAAGCATAACATCATCTTTATCATTTACTATTTTTACTCCTATAATATGTCCAGTTTTAGCTGTAGTTTTATAAGTTAGAATTCCCTTACCTGCTCTTGCTTGCTCTCTATATTCTTCTACTTCAGTTCTCTTTCCAAAACCATTTTCAGTTATTGCAAGTATATAATCCTCATCATTTTTAATTGGTTCCATACCAACAACTTTATCATCTTTTGAAAGATTTATACCCTTAACACCCATAGAAGTCCTTCCAACAGCTCTTACTTCTTCTTCCTTAAATCTAATTGACATACCTTGTCTTGTAACCATTATAATGCTTGTATTTCCATCTGTAATTCTTACATCTATTAGTTCATCATCTTCTTTTAAAGTTATACCTTGAATTCCAGTTTTACGTATATTAGAATATTCAGAAAGTTTTGTTTTCTTTATAAGACCATTTCTTGTAGCCATAAGTACAAATAATTCATCGTTATAATCATGAACGGGTATTACAGCTGCAATCTTTTCACCTTGTCCAAGTTGTAGTAGATTTACAATTGCCATTCCTTTAGCTGTTCTTCCAGCTTCTGGAATTTCATATGCTTTAAGCCTAAATACTCTACCTGTTGTTGTAAAGAACATAATATAATCATGCGTTGATGTAACAAACAAGTGCTCTACAAAATCATCTTCACGTGTATTCATTGCTGTAAGCCCTTTTCCTCCACGTTTTTGACTTCTATATGTATCAGCTGCTATTCTCTTTATGTATCCAAAATGAGTAAGTGTAACAACATTAGTTTCTTCTTTTATTAAACTTTCAATGTCAATATCACCTTCACCGTGAACAATTTCTGTTCTTCTTTCATCACCATATTTTTCCTTTACAGCTTGAAGTTCTTCTTTTACAATATCTGTTACTAAGTGCTCATCTGCAAGAATTGCTCTATATTTAGCAACAAGTTCTAGTAACTCGTTATATTCATTTTCAATTTTTTCCCTTTGTAATCCAGATAATGTTTTAAGTCTCATTTCTAGAATAGCGTTAGCTTGAATTTCATCAAGTCCAAAATTTTTCATTAATCTTTCAGCTGCATCGTCATATGAGGCTCTAATTATTTTTATAATTTCATCAATATGATCAATTGCAATTCTAAGACCTTCTAAAATATGAAGTCTTGCTTCCGCTTTTGCAAGATCAAATTTAGTCCTACGAACTACTATTTCTTCTCTATGTTTTATATAATAATGCAATATTTCATTTAGCTTTAGAACTCTTGGTTGATTATCAACAAGAGCAAGCATTAGCATACTTTGAGTTGTTTGTAATTGAGAATGTTTATATAAAAGGTTTAGAACAACATTTGGATTAGCGTCTCTTTTTAATTCAAATACAATTCTAATACCTTCCCTATCTGATTCATCTCTAAGATCAGATATACCTTCTATTACTTTATCTTGAACTTGTTTAGCAATATCTTTAATCATTTGAGCTTTATTTACTTGATAAGGTATTTCAGTAACAACTATTTTATATCTTCCTCTCGAATCCTCTTCAATTTCAGCTTTGGATCTTACACAAACTTTTCCTCTACCTGTTGTATATGCACTCTTTATTCCTTCTTTTCCTACAATAGTTGCTCCTGTTGGGAAATCTGGGCCTTTAATATATTGCATTAATTCTTCATTTGTAATTTCTGGATTATCAATCTGTGCACATACCCCATTTATTACCTCCGTTAAATTATGTGGTGGAATATTACATGCCATACCAACAGCTATACCATAAGAACCATTTACAAGCAAATAAGGAAATGCAGCAGGTAAAACTGATGGCTCTTTTAGTCTATCATCATAGTTTGGTACAAAATCAACAGTATCTTTATCTATATCTGTTAACATTTCAAGTGCTATTTTTTGTAATTTAGCTTCTGTATACCTCATAGCGGCTGGAGGGTCGTTATCAACTGATCCAAAATTACCATGTCCATTTACAACTGGATATCTAAGTGAAAAATCTTGTGATAAACGAACTAATGCATCATAAATTGCAGCATCACCATGTGGGTGATAATTTCCCATAACTTCACCAACAATACCTGCTGATTTTCTAAATGGTTTTTCAGGCCAAAGTGCAAGTTCACTCATAGAATATAAAATTCTTCTATGTACAGGTTTTAAACCATCTCTAACATCTGGAAGTGCACGAGAGGCTATAACGCTCATAGCATAATCTATATATGATCTTTTCATTTCTTCCTCAATTTTCACAGGCACAATTGTTTGTGACGATAAAAAGTTTTCATCATTAATGTCCATTTTCATACCTCCATTTAATACTACTTTATTATACTAGAAAAAATACAAAAAAGCAAGCCAAAATTATTGAATTTTAAAGAATTTGTGATATAATGTAAAAAAGTTGAAATACTAAAGGGGACACATATATGAAGTATAAAAATTACTATGAAATATTAAATATAAATAGAAAAAGTACTAGAGACGAAATAAGAAATTCATTTAGAAAGCTAGCTAAAAAATACCACCCTGACACTAACAAAACTCCCGAAGCAGAAAACATGTTTAAAGATATAAATGAAGCTTATGATGTTTTAACAAATGATGAAAAAAGAAGAAAATATGATAGACAAGTAGCAAAATATGGCTATGGAATAGTTGATACAGACTCTAGTCTTTCAAATGTAAAATATGAATTTAAATCAGGTGTTAATGTTATAAATGATTTACTAAACACTATTCTTGGATTTAAAAAAGATGATGCTCAAAACTTTGGAGACATTAATAATGCACCATCCTCTAAGGATGAAAGAAAGACTAAGCAAAAGCCTGAAAAAGGTAAAGATATTATATCAAATATCGAAGTAAGCTTAGAAGAAGGTTTCTTCGGTACTGAAAAAAAGATTGCCATAAAATCATATAAAACAGGTCTTAATACGTTTTCAGTTAATATTCCTATTGGAATACAAAATGGTGACTGTATCCGTCTTGCTGCACTTGGTAACCCAGGAAAAAATGGTGGTAAAAATGGAGATTTAATTATTCATGTAAAATTAATACCTGATAATGAATATAAAATAAGTGGAATAAATCTTAAAAAAGATATATTTATTTCACCGGCCTTTGCTGTTGTTGGAGGCAAATATAAAATAAAATTATTTGAGGAAACAATCTTTGTTTCACTTCCAAAGCACTTAAAAGATGGTGAGATTATAAAAGTCGAAAAGAAAGGTTACATCTCAGAAGATGAAATTCGAGGCGACCTTTTACTAAAAGTTCATATAAAAATGCCTGATGACATATCTGAAAGAGAAGAAAAGCTATATGAACAAATATTAAAAATGGAAAGAAAAAAAATGGCTAGTGAATAAATCATTCACCAGTCATTTTTTATGCTAAGCTCGTTAAAATATGTGCATATTTTTTATTTTCTTCTCCTGTAAAAATATCAAATTCAACTTCACTCTGAGCAACACTTACAAATTCCTTTGTATCGGAATATAGCGAATCAATGTAGTCCTGAGTGCTAAAGCATCCTTTTATATGAGTTAAACATACATTTCTTACTGAACATTCCAAAATATTGTATACATTTTCTTTTGTAATTCCATGATAACCAGATAACGTTTTAATTCTCTTCACAGGATTACCACCATCTACCATGACAACATCAGCATTTGATATAAATTTTCTAAGCGTGTTGTCCACAGATGCTATATCTGAAGTATATACAAAACTGCTGTAATTTGATGAAATCTTAGTTGCATAGCTTTTTATTTTATCTTCGCAATGATTAGTTTTGCAAAATTCAACAAACATATCACAAAAATAAAACTTACTATTCTCATCAAGTACACTTACTTCAAATACTGAAGAATACTTATTTAATACCTTACCATACCAATCATAGAATTTTTCCGACGTATCACTCATATACACCTTTATTTTTCTATTAGGAAAATTCTCAATCATAAAATCTCCAATAGAGAATAAACCTGCTACATGATCAATATGATTATGAGAAATTACAATTGTTATATTTTCTGGTAAAATATTATTGCATACCACATATTCAATAAACTTTGATTTTATACCAACTCCTGCATCTAATACCAAAAGTTTATTTTGTTTTTGTATAAGATAACTAGATGTTGGTTTAAATCTCGTATTAGGGGCATAAAAGCCCAAAGCTTTACAAAAAGTATTCACTTTTCTCTCCTCCATTTTTTAATTAAATATACTTTTTGTATTTTTATAAATTTATTATATATTAAATTTGAACAG
>ENA-UOJD01000829-UOJD01000829.1-human-gut-metagenome-genome-assembly--contig:-P48-NODE-829-length-37487-cov-9.238138_pt1 | contig 37487 bp, 31 predicted proteins | sample MGYA00242342_ERZ723889 | MGnify/ENA metagenome assembly ERZ723889 | reverse complement strand
TTCCGCTCAGAGAAATTTTCCGTCAATCGCTTGATGAGATAAGTTTTCCTGAGAGGTTTGCAGAAGCGAGTTGACGGACGCAAATTTTGTGTGGAAGCAAGACGAAATACCGCAAAACTCGCACTAAGCTAACAGATTCTTCTGTATGAGTTAAGCGTAGCGCTCAAACAGTTGCGGCATTTCTGTGCTTCCAGACACTCATTTGCTAAAATTTATATTCGCTGCACGGCATACCGCTTGCTTGCGTTAGTGTGCAGTAGTGCTTGTGTTTGGTAAGCTGATGATGAGTAATAGCGTCGCAAGCGATATACCATTCCGCTCAGAGAAATTTTCCGTCAATCGCTTGATGAGATAAGTTTTCCTGAGAGGTTTGCAGAAGCGAGTTGACGGACGCAAATTTTGTGTGGAAGCAAGACGAAATACCGCAAAACTCGCACTAAGCTAACAGATTCTTCTGTATGAGTTAAGCGTAGCGCTCAAACAGTTGCGGCATTTCTGTGCTTCCAGACACTCATTTGCTAAAATTTATATTCGCTACACGGCATACCGCTTGCTTGCATTAGCGTGATATCTGCAAGCTTTAACAGTATAACCCGCGTATGTGTTTTGTTCTTTTTTCTATATTTGGTTTTCTTACGTTAGTGTAAAAATATATCATTAGTGAGGTGTTTAATTATGAACGTATATGATAACGCAAACGAATTGGCTAAAGCTATGCGCGAAAGCCATGAGTACAAAAAACTGAAGGAAGCAGCTGTTGTTCTGGAGAAGGATCCGGATGCTAAAAAAATGGTTAACGAGTATCTGATGGTTGCTCAGGAAGTAGAGTTTGCTAAGCATCAGGGCAAAACTCCCGACCAGGCTTCTGTTGATAAAATGCAGAAGCTGCAAGGCATTTTGAATCTGAATGCAGATGCAGTTCAATATTTGAACGCTCTGATTCGTTTCCAGATGATGCTGATGGACGTTACTAATACTATTCAGGACGTTGTCAAAGAGGCAATGGGAGAGAAATAATGACGTTGCAGGAGATTTTCGCAGGCTGTACTGCCAAGCCTTTGCTGGCAGAGGAGCCGATGGCGAAGCATACATCCTTCCGTATCGGCGGTCCTGCAGATCTGATGGCTATGCCGCAGAGCGAGCAGGAGCTGCAGCTGCTGCTGCAGCGTGCCGGTGAGGCGAAAGTTTCGGTTACGCTGATTGGTAACGGTTCTAATCTGCTGGTGCGCGATAAGGGCATCCGTGGCCTGGTTATCAAGCTTGGCAATATGCTGAATGATATTGCTGTTGATGGCTGCATGCTGACTTTTGGCAGTGGTGTTTCTTTGGCTGCTGCTTCCCGCAAGGCTGCAGAGCTGGGCCTGAGTGGCATGGAATTTGCTGTAGGCATTCCCGGCAGCATCGGTGGTGCTGTTTATATGAACGCCGGTGCCTATGACGGTGAAATGGCCAAGGTTGTTACCAGCGTGCGTGTGATGGAGCTTGACGGCACAATCAGCGAGCTGCCGGCTGCAGCTCTTGATTTTGGTTATCGTCACACGGCGCTGCAGGGCAGCGGTAAAATTGTTACCGCAGTCACTGTGCGCCTGACTGCAGGTGATAAGCAGGCTATTACCGATAAAATGGCAGATTTCAGTAACCGCCGTATCACTAAGCAGCCGTTGGAGCTGCCCAGTGCAGGCAGTATGTTCAAGCGTCCTCCCGGATATTTTGCCGGTACGCTTATCGACCAGACAGGTCTTAAAGGCTACACTGTCGGCGGTGCTCAGGTTTCCGAAAAGCATGCAGGTTTTGTGGTGAACATCGGCGGAGCTACGGCGGCAGATGTGCTGCAGCTTATCTGCGATGTGCAGGACAAGGTTTTTGCAGCGCATGGAGTTCACTTAGAACCGGAAGTGTTGGTGCTCGGCGAAGAATAGCTTATATATGAGAGCGCCCATAAGATACCATCTGCGTTGTCAGGGCTCCTAGGAGTATAAGGGAATACGCCGTCGTCGCTTTTCCTTGTATCTGGTATCTTCTTGTACTCTATAAGAAGAGCGCCGATAAAATACCATCTGCGTTGTCAGAGCTCTTGGGAGTATAAGGGAATACGCCGTCGTCGCCCTTCCTTGCATCCGGAATCTTCTTGACGCTCTAAGGGGTGAGTACATATAAAATACCTCTGAATCATAGAAATTCTAAGAGCAGAAGGGTTGAGCACACTAATAGTTTATAGGAGAAGAGAATTTTGGAGCAGCAGCTTTTAACAGAGCAGGAAATTCACGAGCTTGGCTTGCAGGCTCTCGTTCCCTGGCTGGAAAGTCATAATTTTAAAATTGATTATATGCAGACTGATATGAATACTGTACCGCATATTTTTGCCCTAAGCGGCAAAATCCTGACGGTTATCATCGCAGCAACGGCAATGTACCCGCATAAGGGCGTTGTTGGTGAAGCAGACAAGGCTTATGCTATGCGTGTAGCAACACAGCTTGGTGCTCTTTGTGCTACCGCTTCTATCGGTCTGGTAAATGTAGATGGTTTGCCTGACGATAAAAAGCTCATGGGTACGCCTATGCGCAACGGTCATTATAAGGCAGACTTTAGTGGACTGGAATACATTCACTATACCGATAATGCACTGTGAGGTGACGTTATGGACTTGTTAACAGTTAATCAGGAGAAATGCCTGCGTTGCGGCATTTGCGTAGAATGCTGTCCTTCCTGCATTCTTTCTATGGGTGAAAACGGACCGGAATGTAATTTTGACCGTGGCTGTATGAGCTGCGGCCAATGCGTTGCTATCTGCCCTGTAGGAGCGTTGGATAATAAATATACGCCGCTTGCGGAGCAGCGTCCGGTGACGATGCCGTTGCCGACGCCTGAGGTTGCTTATGAATTTTTGCGCATGCGCCGCAGTGTGCGCAACTTTAAACCGCAGACACCGACGGATGAGGAAATTACCCGCATGCTGGATGTGGCACGCTATGCGCCTACTGCCGGCAATTCGCAAGGTATGTACTACATCGTTATCCGCGATAGGGAGCAGATTCGTGCGATTGCTGACGCTGTTGCCGACTGGATGGAGGCTGAGGTTGCGGCAGGCACCGAAAATAAACGCTATTTTCAGGTTGTGCTGCGCGCTTATCGTGAGCGTGGACAGGATATTATCGCCCGCAATGCGCCTTGTCTGATTTTTGCGTTGGCACGCCGTCTGAATATTACCGGTGTGAGCAATGCAGAGCAGAGCTGGGCCTATGCTGAGCTGTTTGCTCCGACCATCGGTTTGGGCACAACGATTGCCGGCTTTATCCAATCCTGCGGTATTGCAGGCTATCAGCCGCTGCTGGATCTGATTGCTGTGCCGCCGAAGCACAAGATTGTGGGTACGCTGATGGTTGGTTATCCCAAATATAAATATCAACGGATGCCTGAAAGACAGCATTTGAAGGTTGATTTTCGCTAAGGATTATTTAAGCATGAACTATTGCCGTGGTTCATGCTTTTTGTTTTGAATTTTATCTGAGAAAAGATTCTTGATTACACAGAGTGCGGTCTGCGATTTATTGTAGCGGATGCCTCTATGTGGTATAATATATAAGATTGAGTAAAGTATAGTATACCTGAATTTATTTGAATTTTATGATGAAGTATGAGCATGAGGTGTATGTATGTCAGAAGCAGTTTTGAGTGTTAATCATTTATCTATAGGCTATGGCAGCCGGTGCGTTATCAGCGACGCCAGCTTTACTATCGGCAAGGGTGAGCTTGTTGGTATTATCGGCTGTAATGGTGCCGGCAAGAGTACTCTCTTGAAAACAATCCGCGGCATGCTGCCGAAGCAGAGCGGTGAGGTTTTGTTTTTTGATAAGCCGATGGAGGAATATACCGACAGAGATTTGGCGCGTGAGGTTGCCTATCTGCAGCAGCAGGTAGAGGTCGGCTTCGGCTATACAGGGCAGGACATTGTTATGGCGGGTCGTTATCCTTACCTGAAATGGTGGGAGCGCGAAAGCGAGGATGATAAGCGTCTGGCGTTGGACTGTATGGAATATACCGGTACGCGGGAGCTGGCGGAAAAGCCGGTGACAGAGGTTTCCGGCGGTCAGAAGCAGCGTATCCTGTTGGCAAAGGTTTTGGCGCAGCAGACGCCTGTGCTGTTCCTGGATGAGCCTACTACCGGTCTGGATATGGTTTACCAGGAGGAAATATTCCGCTTTGCGCGTGAGCTGGCGCTGATGGGCAAGACGGTGCTGATGGTTGTGCATGAGCTTAATCTGGCAGCCAAATACTGCAGCCGTATCCTGCTTTTGGGCGAGGGAAAGCTGTTGGCAGACGATACTCCGGAGCGCGTATTTACGGAAGCTTTGCTCAGCAGAGCATATTCGGCTGATATTGCTGTAAGCCGCAATCCGCTGAATAATAATCTGGAGATTACAACGCGTGTAGATGAGGCAAGTAAAGAAAAGGATGCAGCGTTACTGAAAAAGATTTGCTGCGAATAGGTGAAGTATGAGAATCTTATATATCCTGCTGGTGTTGCTGTGCCTCGCACAGCAGGCCTTTGCTGGTGTGAAGCTGGAGGCAGTGTATCCCTACAATCTGGATAAGAGTGCCGCACATGTAGTGCACGGCGGCAGCACAATGCCTTTGTTTATCAATATTACTGGCTTTGATGTACCGCATGAGCAGCCGGCGCATTTGCGTGTCATTTTACCGGAAGGCTTTAAGGCACTTGCCAATGGCAAATGGCACCTGGGAAGTGCTGGCGGCCGCCAAACGGCGGAGGCAGATTGGGTGCTGCCGGCAGATTTCGGCCAGAGCTTTGATCTGCTGTACATTCAGCCGCAGACGGACCTTGAGAGCGGCCCGAAGCAGCTGACGGTGGAGGTCAGCGGTGACGGCTGGCACGAGTGCAAGGAGCTGAGCTTTGACTATGAGCCGGCGGCGGCAGCAGCGGTAGCTGCGGAACCGACGCAGGGGAAGAAGCTGGACCGCAGCAAGTTCAACTGGTATATCCAGAGTGTTACTTTGCCGGTAGATAATTTGGGTAATAAGGATGACCGCGCGGCAGAAGGCGTGGTTTTTATCCGCGATACTACGCTCGAAGGCTTCCGTAACCGCATGACGGGCGACGGTGCGACGAACTGGTCGGCAGTGTTTAACCATCCTGCGACTTTTCTGGTGCTGGATATGCGCAATCCGCAGCGTGATGTGCGCTTGCTGAAATTTAAGGCGGAGCTGATTGATAAAAAGACAGGTAAGGTTATGCCCGGTCTTTGTACCGCCGGCAAAAACAATGAGGATTCCGAGCATGGCTGGGCCGGTGATACAGGCAGCGTCAACGAAACTACGGCGCTGATTTCGCTGGACGGCAAGAAAACTCAGGCCTTTATCATTCCGTTATACGTAGATTATTTTACAGTGTTGGAGGGTGATTACAGCCTGCGTGTGACCGTAAGCGGCAACGGGCAGGAGAAGGTGCAGGAGGTACCGCTGACAATCGCCAAAAAGCATAATCTGGGACTTTTGGCAGTAGGTTTTTCCTTTATCTGCCTGCTGGCTGTGCTGGCCTTTAGCTACAAGCTGAAGGGCTGCATTTACCGCATCGGTGCGCGTGGTGCTATTACTGTGGCACTCTTTGCGGCGCTGGCCTTTGGTGGTATCACACTGCCGACAACGCTTATCGGTGATTTGCTGCATGTATTCTTAGGGCCTTTCTCCGGCTTGGTGACAGGCATTCTGAGCGGCATGCTGCTGTATTTGCTGGTGGTGGCGCTGTTGGTGCTCTTCCGTGCGCCGGGCGTGCTGACACTGATGTATTTTGTCAAATATATGCTTGCCGGTCTGATGTTCGGACATTTTACGCCGTTAGGACTTTTGAGCATGTGTGTAAACGTAGCGATTTTGGAAACGCTGTTGTATCTTTCCGGCTTCTACCGCAGGCAGGAGCTGGGCAAGGGCTATATGCTGTTTATCTGCCTGCTGATGGGCGTGGGCGATGCACTTGTCACCTTCGTCAACATGGAGCAGATGATGTTCTTCTATCGTCTGTATTACGCAGATTGGTATCTGGCGCTGTATATGCTGGTCAATGGTCTTTTATACAGTAGCATCGGTGCCTGGCTGGGTGCTAAGACGGGCAGTAAGCTGCAGCAGGTTATGGGGGAATAGAGATGCTGAAAATAGACAATTTATCTTATCGCTATCCCTCAAGGAAGCAGTTTACCTTAAAAAATATCAACCTGACGCTGGCGGACGGCGAAATGCTGCTTTTGGCAGGTCGCAGCGGCTGTGGCAAGTCGACGCTGATTAAGGCTGTCAGCGGCCTGTTGGGCAGTGAGGAGCGCGGCGAGCTGCAGGGAGCAATTTACCTGCAGGGTGAGGATATCAGCAAATGGCCGCCGGAAAAAACAGGCCAGCTGGTAGGCACTGTGTACCAGTCGCCTGATGACCAGCTATTTGCGATGACGGTGGCGGATGAAGTGGGCTTTGCATTGGAAAATCAGGGCGAGGAGCCGGAGATTATTGCGCGCAAGGTGAGCGAAACGCTGGAGCTGGTAGGCTTGGGCGGCTTTGAGGATTACAGCATCCACAAGCTGAGCGGTGGCCAGAGGCAGCGCTTGGCGTTGGCTTCGATTCTTGTTACTAGGCCGGGACTTTTGATTTTAGACGAGCCTGTCAGCCAGATGAATCCGCAGGGCGTGCAGAGCTTTATGCAGCTTTTGGTGCGCCTCAACCGCGAGGCAGGCATTGCTATTTTGATGATTGAGCATCGTGTGAACGAGCTTTGCAAATATTTTTCGCGTCTGGCAGTAATGCAGGACGGACGTATTGTTTATGACGGCCTTGTTGCCGATGCATGGCAGGCGATGACAGGTCGCGGTGATTTGGGCTTGCGTGAGCCGCAGACGGTGAAGCTGTGCCGAGCACTGCAGCTGTCGGAGCTGACGACAGAGCAGGAGAAAATTGTACAGATGCTGCGCCATGAATGCGAGCCTGTAGAAGCTGCTGCGCAGGCACAGCCTGCAGGGCAGCAGCAGCCTCTTCTTGAAGCGCGCGACTTGTATTACACCTATCCCGGCAGCAAGGAGCCGACGCTGAAGAAGCTGCAGTTTACGCTTTATCAGGGGCAGATTACAGCTATTATGGGCTTCAACGGTGCAGGCAAAAGCACGCTGATGAACCTTTTGGGAGGCCTGACACAGACGCAGCAGGGAAGCATGCTGCTGGCAGGAAAACCGGTCGACAAGCAGCTGGGCAAAATCGGCTATCTGCGGCAGGAGCCTGATCTGATGCTGCTGGCGGATACGGTGCGTGAGGAGCTGTGCTGGAAGAACCACACGATTACGCAGCAGGAGCTGCAGCTGCTGCTGAAGCATATGAATTTGGAGGAATATGCCGATGATTTTCCTTTGGCATTGAGCAAGGGACAGCGCCTGCGCGTTGTTTTGGGAGCAATGCTGGCGAAGAAGCCTGCGCTGCTGCTTTTGGACGAGCCTACGACAGGACAGGACGAACAGAGTCTGGCGGAAATCCGCCGTCTGCTTTTGGCCTATAAAAAGCAGGGGGGCAGCATTTTCATCTGTACGCATGATATGGAGCTGGCGGCACAGGTGGCCGACCGTGTAATTGTTTTGTGTGCGGGGCAGATTATTGCCGACGGCCCGACAGAAGAGGTTTTGAGCAATAAGGAGCTGGTGGAGGCCGGCGGTCTTACACCGTCAGCGCTGCTGCCGGTGTGCGAGCAGGCGGGGCTTCCTCCCTGCATCACGGTAGAGGGGGTGAAGCGCTATGTCCGTAAGACAGCTGTGGGAAGGAACTGATGCAGCAGGTTGGGCACAGAAGCTCAACGGGCGTACCAAGCTTTTGTTCCTCTTCCTCTTTGCAATATTGATGATTACCGTGGATAATCCGCGGACGCTCTTTATTTTATTTACGTTTACCTTAATACTGCATCTGGCAGCAAAAACTTCTATCTACAAATGGAAGGTGATGGCGATTCTGCTGCTCTTGGGCCTATGGGGCTCCATGTTCAGCCAAGCGCTGTTTTTTGCGCAGACACCGCGTACACCGCTTTTCGTGCTGATTGCTCCGGAGGCAGGCTTCATCGGCCAGCTTACGGGCGGACTTTTCATCTACCGTGAGGGTATTTTGTACGGCGCGGTTCAGGGCTTGCGCAGTGCAAGCATGCTGGCGCTGGGTCTTTTGGTCTGTTGGACGAGTGACCCGCGACAGCTGCTGCAGGCCTTGCTGGCCTGGAGGCTGCCGCCGCAAATGGCGTTCATGCTGGTGACGGCAATTCGCTTTTTGCCGGTACTGGCAGCAGAAACAGGCGAGGTTATCACAGCGCTGCAGCTGCGCAGCGACAGCCAGAGCGGACGCACTGCTGTTCTGCGTCACTTGCCGTATATCGCCAAGCCACTTTTGGCGCGCTGCCTGAGGCGTGCGCAGACGCTGGCGCTTTCGGTTGTGAGCCGCGGCTTTTTCGCAGGCGGCGCTGCAAAGCGACGCCAACAGTGGGATGCACGCGAAAAAGCAAGCTGCCTGCTGCTGTTGTTGGTAGTGATAGCTGTTGTTGGCAGTAAAATTATTTACCTGCTGTCGGAGCAGGGCTTCTACTTTGGCGTATTCCGCCAAATCTATGATTGGACGGTGCTGTATCTATGAATAAGCTAAAAGGCTGGCTGGCACTTGTGCTGCTGCTGCTTTCCTGGTGCGCACTGTACTGGATTACCGGCAGCAGAACGCCATGGAACCAGTTTCATGTTAATAACGACGGCTCCGGCGTGAGCGTCTATCTGGGTGATATCCCGACGCAGAATTATGACCGCATGGGCTTTACGAAGGCGGTGGTGCGCTACGCCGCTGAGGAAGAAGGCTGGATTGTCGGAACGGAGCGCGGCGAGCTCTTCCTCTTTGACAACGAGGGACGCCAGAAATGGAAGCGCTCCCTGGGCGTCGGCAAGCTGATTGCACTGTGCCTTACGCCTAACGGCAAGCTGGCGATAGTAGGCGAGCAGAGCGCGGAGGGCAGGCTTTACGCCGTTGATGTGCACACAGGCGATATCCGCTGGCAGTACAAGAGTGCTGATTTCGTCGGCTCCGATGCTTCGCAGCGTTCCTATCCTTCAGTGGTGCATATTGCTGTCGATAAGGAAAACAACGTTTATGCGAATGCCTACCGCTTTTTGATGCGCAAGGACGGCAGCAGGGGCTACAACGCCAAAATGCTGGCGGTTAACGAGGAGGGCAAGCTGCTGTGGCAGTTCCCGAAAAATGAGGTTATCGACAGCTGGATAAACTGGTGCGATGTCAACGACAAAAACGGCAGAGCAGTATTTTCGACATCTGCTTACGATTTCCGCGAGGACATGAAGTATAAGGATACAATGTACTTCCTCGATAAAAGAACCGGCGAGCTGCTCAATTCGACGCATGTGCCGCCGATTCCGCCCTTTGATAACACAGTTATGCGTGGCAGCCCCAACTACAGCGCGGACGGCAAATATCTGGCAGCAGGAGCCAGTGACGGACGCGGCATGCTGTTTGATGAGGCAGGCAAAATCCTGTGGACACGTTCCATTTCCAAGCCGCAGCAGGTTGACGGCGCTTATGTCAATGCCAGCGGACGCGACGGCTTTGTAACACCCTACGGCGTACTCTTTACCACGATTAACACCTTTAACCGTGAAAACTGGCAATTGCCGACGCCGGTAGAGCACCCGAGCAATAACAGTATTTTTGTATTCAATACAGATGGTACCTTCCGCTATCAGTATATGGCAGACGGTACGATGGAGGAAATAGCCTTCGCCGGCAGGCTGGCGGCCTGCGCGGTGGGACGCAACGTGCGCACGCACAATTACAAGGCGCATGGGGCGCTGGTGCTGGACCTGGAAACAGGCAAAAGGTACAGCTATTTCCCGACCGAAGGACCTTGCCAGGCAATTGGTATTTCGCCTGACGGACAGTGGCTGGCAGGCGTGGAAGCGCCGGCACTGACTCCGGATGGCAAGATTATCGGTGCTTACCGTTTACATATCTGGAAAAATAACGCAGGAGGAGCAAAGTAAATGCTAGAAAAAATAATTCATTATTATAAGCCCTATAAGCTGATTTTGCTTTTGGTGCTGATGGGCTCATGCTTCTCGGCCTTAATGGAGCTGCTGTTCCCTTATATCGTAAGGCAGATGCTCAACGTTGAAATTCCACAGAAGAATCTTGACGAGCTGCTTTACTGGGCTGGGATACTTTTAGCCTTATATGTTGTAAACTTCGGTCTGCTTTTTTCTATCAACTATTATGGTCATGTGATGAGTTCCGGCATTGAGAACGATATGCGTCGCGATTTGTTCGGACATATGGAAAAAATGTCCTTCCGCTTTTTTGATAATGCCCGTACAGGACAGCTGCTGTCGCGCATTACAAGCGATATCGTGGAAATCAGCGAGCTGACATTTAAAGGACCTAATGACCTTCTTGTCTGCACTATCAGTATGCTGGGTACTATTTTCATGATGCTGTATCTGAATCCGTATCTTGGCTCTATTATCGGTGCTATGCTGATTATTAAGGCGGTGCATTCTGTTTTCGTCAACAGAAAGATGAAGCGTGCCTTCCGCCGCAGCCGTGAAAAATCCGGTGAGGTTTCCGCGCAGGCAGAGGAGGCTCTGAGCGGTATCCGCCTGGTAAAGGCCTTTGCTAATGAACAGCTGGAGCTGGAGCGCTTTATGCGCAAGAGTAATGAGCTTTTGCGTGTGCGTACCGAATCATTTGCGATACTTTCATATTTTTCGGGAACTATTACCTTTTTTACCAACGCAACCAATCTGGTAGTTTTGGTTTGCGGTGGTATGATGGTTGCCAATGACCAACTGGCGCTCAGCGATTTTGTTGCCTTCTTCCTTTATGTTAATATCTTTATGAAACCTGTTTTCCGTCTGCTGATGTTTACGGAAATGTACCAGCGCGGTATGGCTGGCTATCACCGCTTTAATGAGATGATGCAGCATAAGGTGGAGATTGACGATGCACCTGATGCGATTGCCAGTGGCGAAATCAAGGGACGAATTACCTTCGAGAATGTAACCTTCGGTTATCTGCAGGATAAGCCGGTGCTGAAGCATTTTGACCTGGACATCGCTCCCGGTGAAAAGGTGGCCTTTGTGGGTGCTACGGGTGCAGGCAAAACGACGCTGGCAAGCCTGTTGCTGCGCTTTTACGAGCCGACGCAAGGCAGAGTGCTGCTTGACGGCGTAGATATCAGAAAGTATAAACAATGCTATTTGCGCAACCATGTCGGCCTGGTGCAGCAGGATGTTTTTCTCTTCAGCGATTCTGTAAACTTTAATATTGCGTATGGCAAGATTAAAGCGAGTGAGCAGGAGATTGAGCAGGCTGCCAAGCTGGCGGCAGCAGATGACTTTATCAGCGCGTTGCCTGAGGGTTACGAAACTAAGGTCGGTGAGCGCGGCGTGAAGCTGAGCGGCGGCCAAAAGCAGCGTATTGCTATTGCCCGTGCCTTCCTGAAGAATCCGCCGGTGATGGTTTTTGACGAAGCGACGAGTGCGCTTGATACCAAAACGGAAAAGCAGATTCAGAAGTCACTGGATAAGCTGGCTGAAAGCCGCACGACGCTGATTATCGCACATCGTCTGTCGACGATTATCAACGCTGACAGAATTGTGGTGCTGCATAACGGTGAAATTGCGGAAATTGGCACACACAAGGAGCTTATGGCTTTGGATGGCATTTATAAGCGCCTTTATGAGCTGGATGAGCAGGATTAAGGGTGTTTTTCACTTCAAAAAATACATAACTCGATGCTTATAGTTGCGGTGTACGATAATATAGCTTTGTGCTATAATGCTATATAGGAGATTAGTCAAAACGGAGGAGGTAATGGAAATGGGCTTATTTCTTAATCCTGATAACAGAGCCTTTAAAACGGCGATAGATTCGGAAATTTACGTTGATAAAACCGGGCTCATAGAATTTACCAACAAGGTTTTGGGGACGCAGCAGGCTTTTATTTGTAACAGTCGCCCACGCCGTTTTGGTAAATCAATTACAGCCAATATGCTGGCTGCCTATTATAGCAAGGGCTGTGAGTCGCAGGAGCTTTTTGCCGGACTGGCTATCGAAAAAAGTCCTGCGTATCAAAAGCAGCTCAATAAATATGATGTTATCCATTTTGATGTGCAATGGTGCTGCAAGGAAGCAGGAAGTGCCGAAAAAACGGTTGCCTTTATTTCGCAGGTGCTTATGGAGGAGCTGCGTGAGGCCTATGGCGCATATATACCGGAAAAGGTGACCAAGGTTTCCAGTGCTTTGGCTTATATCAGCGATGCGACCGGTAATCGTTTTGTGATTATTATTGATGAATGGGACGTGCTGATTCGCGACGAGAGCACGAATAAAATTGCGCAGGAAGAGTATATTGACTTTTTACGCAGCCTTTTTAAGGGCATTGAGCCGACACGCTATATAGCATTAGCCTTTATGACAGGTATTCTGCCGATAAAAAAATTCAAAACGCAGTCTGCGTTGAACAACTTTGATGAATATACCATGCTTGATTCTGGCGTTCTTGCTCCATATATTGGCTTTACGGAGAGCGAGGTACGCGTCTTGTGTGAAAAATATCACAAGGATTTTGCGGAGGTAAAGCGCTGGTATGATGGTTATCAGCTTGGCGGCTATCATGTGTATAACCCTAGAGCTGTGGTAGGCGTAATGCTGCGGGGAACCTTTCAGAGCTATTGGTCACAGACGGGTACGTATGAATCCATTGTTCCGTTAATTAATATGAATTTTGATGGCCTGAAAACGGATATTGTCACCATGCTTGCCGGTGATGCTGTTTTGGTGCGTACTAATTCATATCAAAATGATATGGTGACTTTTAAGAATAAGCATGATGTTATGACGTCGCTGATTCATTTGGGATATTTGGCATATGAACAGCAGGAGCAAAAGGCTTATATACCTAACGAAGAGGTTCGCAGTGATTTCCTGTGTGCTATTGAAGAAATAGCTTAGAAGAATTTGCCTATATATAACTAAATAAGCTGATGTATAATGCTGTAGCTGCAGATAACGGCTACAGCATTATTTGTTTGCTGAAATAGTGGATATAATGTGGTTAATTGCTCCGTTTTTTCTGCTTACAGGACGCTTCTGACCCTTTGCGCTTATTGACATTCACAGGTAAAAATTATATAATTTTTTTATATGCAATCTTTGTTTACTGCGGCATTTTCCGCAGTAATGCAGTATTATTTTTCGAAGGAGCGAATGAACTACTATGAAATACATGACTGGTAACGAAATCCGCGAAAAGTTTTTGAAATTTTTCCAAGATAGAGGCCACCTTATGCTTCCGAGTGCTTCCCTGATTCCTCAGGATGACCCGACTCTGCTGATTATCGGTGCTGGCATGGCACCCTTTAAGCCGTTTTTCACCGGCAAAATGAAACCGCCTGCTACCCGTATCACCACCTGCCAAAAATGTGTGCGTACCGGTGATATTGAAAACGTTGGCCGCACTGCGCGCCACCATACCTATTTTGAAATGCTGGGCAACTTCTCCTTTGGTGATTACTTCAAAAAAGAGGTTATCCCCTGGAGCTGGGAGTTCCTGACCAAGGAGCTTGGCCTGCCTGCTGATAAGCTGTACATCACCATCCACACTGAGGATGATGAAGCTTTTGATATCTGGCACAATGTTGTAGGTGTTCCTGAAGACCACATTGTACGCCTGGCAGATAACTGGTGGGAAATCGGCAGCGGTCCGTGCGGCCCTGACTCCGAAATCCACATCGACCTCGGCCCTGAACGCGGCTGCGGCAAACCGACCTGTGGCCCCGGCTGTGACTGCGACCGCTTCCTGGAAATCTGGAACCTGGTATTCACCCAGTTCAACCAGATGCCGGATGGCACCTACCCGCCGCTGAAAAACAAGAACATTGATACCGGCGCAGGTCTGGAGCGTCTGGCAAGTGTTGTTCAAGGCAAGCCGTCCAACTTTGAAACTGACCTGATTTTCCCGATTATTGAATATGCAGCTAAGATTGCTAATGTTGAATATGGCAAGGACAAGGCTACAGACGTTTCCCTGAAGGTTATCGCTGACCATGTACGCAGCATGACCTTTATGATTGGCGATGGTATCCTGCCGTCTAACGAAGGCCGTGGCTATGTACTGCGTCGCATCCTGCGCCGTGCTATCCGTCACGCTCGTCTGCTGGGCATCAACGAGATGTTCCTGACCGGTGCTGTTGACGTTGTTATCGGCATGTTCGGTCACGCTTACCCCAACCTGGTAGAGAAGGCTGACTTCATCAAAAAGGTTGTGGAAATGGAAGAAACCAGCTTCCTGCGCACTCTGAAGCAGGGCTGCGAGCTGCTGAACGAGGAGATTGAAAAGCTGAAGGCTGCAAACAAAACCGTTCTCGACGGTGCAACTGCCTTCAAGCTGAACGATACCTTTGGCTTCCCCTGGGAACTGACTGAAGAAATCCTGGAAGAAGCAGGCATGACTATGGATAAAGAAGGCTTCGACGCTGCGCTGGAGGTTCAGCGTAAAATGGCGCGTGAAGCACGCAACGATAAAGAAGGCCGTCCGGTTGTTTATAACACTAGCGGCATCAATGTTGCCGAGCTGAAGGTTGACGAAGCTGCAACCGAAGCTAAGATTGTGAAGATGTATCCTGCGCATGATGCACAGCCGATTGAAAACGCTGCTGACGGCACTGATGTTGCTGTTATCTGCGACGTTACCGCTTTCCATGCTGAGGGCGGCGGACAACTGGGCGATATCGGTACTATTACCGCTCCGACCGGCGTTATCGCTGTAAATGTTACCAAAAAGCTGCCTGACGGCGCTGTTATTATGATCGGTTCCGTAACCGAAGGCACTGTTGCTGTAGGCGACGCTGTTACCTTTGCTGTAGACAAGGCACGCAAGATGGATATCGCTCGTAACCATACCGCAACCCATCTGCTGCACGCTGCTTTGAAACAGGTGCTGGGTGCTCATGTTAACCAGGCTGGCAGCTATGTCGGTCCGGACCGTCTGCGTTTTGACTTCTCCCACTTCTCTCAGGTTACTGCTGAGGAGCTGAAGAAGGTTGAGGCTATTGTCAACGAGCAGGTTCTGGCTGGCAAGGCTGTTAATATTGAAGAGCTGCCGATTGAGGAAGCTAAGAAGAAGGGTGCTACCGCTCTCTTCGGTGAAAAATACGGCAATATTGTTCGCGTTGTTACCGTACCGGACTTCTCTATGGAGTTCTGCGGCGGCAGCCATGTAAGCAATACTGCACAAATCGGTATGTTCAAAATCGTGAGCGAAGGCTCCAGCGGTGCAGGCGTGCGCCGTATTGAGGCTGTTACCGGTCATGGTGCTGTGGCTCATGTAAACGCTACCGAGGAAATGGTGAACGGTCTGGCTGCTGAGCTGAAATGCCGCTCCTGCGACGTTCCGACTCGTCTGGAGGCTCTGCAATGCGAGCTGAAGGCAGCACAGAAGAAGGCTGAAGAGCTGGCTGCAGAAATCGCTAAGGCTCAGGTAAGCAATGTTGCTGATCAGATTAAAGATGCTAACGGCGTTCCTGTTCTGGTACAGAAGGTTAATGCTGACAGCGTTGACGCTCTGCGTAACCTGGGCGACCAGATGCGCGATAAGGTGGGCGGTGTTGTTGTGCTGGCTGCTGTTATGGGCGAAAAGGTAAGCATTCTGACCATGGCTACTAAGGATGCTGTTGCTAAGGGCGTACATGCGGGCAACATCGTTAAGGCTGTTGCTAAGCTGTGCGGCGGTGGCGGCGGCGGTCGTCCGGATATGGCACAGGCCGGTGCTAAGGACGTAGCTAAGGTTGACGAAGCACTTGCTGCTGCATTTGATATCGTTGCTGCTATGGTGAAATAATTACTTCGTTTAGCAGACGTTGAATTAAATATTACCTAAAAATAAAACTGACGAGGCAAATTTTGCTTCGTCAGTTTTTTTGCGTGGCCGAATGTTATTGAAATGCTGGAAATATTTTTAATATGTATTTTTTGACAAGCAATCTATTTTGTGATAAATTCATATTAGCAGAAGTTTTTATTATGAACGGGGCGTTGGCCTCGCGTGTGCATATATAAAGGGGGTTTTTATTATGGCAGAAGATTTTGTTGGCGTTAGCGGTTCTTTGAATGAAAGCTTTGTGGGCGCAAGCAATGATAAGCTCTTTGAGGTGCCGTTTGAGGCACTGGAAGTGCGCATGGCTAGGGAAAAACCGCAGGTTATGCCGGGGCTGACAGCTTTGAAGAAGGCGATGTCTGAGCCTGCGTTTGAGCGTCTGATTAGCCCGCTGCTGAATATTAACCTGGGCGAGGATGCGCTTTTGCTTGTCGCTGGTGATGAGCGTGTGCGCACGGAGCTGATTGGCAAGTATTTGCCGGTGCTGAAGGCGGCGTTTAATGTGAGCAATGTGCGTGTTGTTGGTGGCGCGCGTAACGGACTGGATGCTTATTGAGGGTGTTGGGGTGGATGCCCGTGCCTTTGTAGTGTGAATTAATAAAGAACGTCGTGAGGCTATGGGCTTGATGTGTGCCCCCGATACCAGATGCATGGTATTGGGGGTATTTTTTGTTATGCAGCCAGCAGTAAAAAAAAGGCGTGTAGAATTATATCGACAGGGGAAATGGTCGCAGGCGCTAAAAGATGTTATAATATAGGAAGAAGCAAAGAAAGGGGAATTCTCATGCAACAGACAAGACTGCCGCTTCCTGTCGGCACTACTGACTTCAAAAGAATCTGCCAGGAAAATTATTATGTCGACAAGACGTTGCTTATAAAGGACCTGCTTGATGAAAAGGTGAGCAACATTCTTTTTACGCGTCCGAGGCGTTTTGGCAAGACCTTGAACATGGATATGCTCCGTACTTTCTTTGAGAAAACAGACGCAGATACCAGCAGCTATTTCAAGGATAAAGCAATCTGGCAGCAGGGCGAAAGCTATAGGCAGCAGCAAGGGCAATATCCTGTTATCTTTTTGTCGCTGAAGGATATAAAGGCGCAGGATTGGGAAACAGCATATGAACTGTTGAAAATGATTATCAGCTCCGAGTATTCAAGACACATGGAATTGCAGCCTGGTAATGAGATATCTCAACAAGACAAGGATTTTTACGAAAAAATAGTCAATAAAAATGCTAATAAAGCAGATTATATGCTCAGCCTGCAGATTCTCAGCAGAATGCTTTATCAGCATTACAAAAAGGCTCCTGTGATAATCATTGACGAGTACGATACTCCTATCCAGGAAGGCTTCGTCAATAATTACTATAATGAAGCTATTGAGTTTATCAGAAATTTCTTTTCGGCTGCCTTGAAGGATAATCCCTATATAACTATGAGCATTATGACGGGTATCTTGCGTGTCGCTAAAGAAAGTATCTTCAGCGGGTTGAATAATATCCGCGTTGATTCTGTACTTGATGATACTTTTAGTGGTTATTTTGGCTTCACTGAGGGTGAGGTCAAGCTTATAACGCAGTATTATAATGTAACTGAAAAGCTGGCAGAAATCAAAAGCTGGTATGATGGCTATAGGTTCGGCAGCACTGAAATCTATAATCCGTGGTCGGTGATTAATTATATAACAAGCAGCTGTAAGGCTATCCCGTATTGGAGCCAGACTTCGGAGAATACTATTATTCATGAAATACTGAAGAAGTACAATGAAGCAACTTACAGGAATCTTCATGAATTGCTTAAAGAAAACGGGCAGGTAAGCTCTGTAATCAAAACGAATATTATTTATCCTGAGCTTAAGGGGCCTCAGACAGATATTCTTGGTTTTCTTCTGATGACCGGTTACCTGAAGGCAACTGATATGACACTTAACGAAGACGGAGAGCATTTATGTCGGCTTAATATTCCTAATAAGGAGATACGCACAATCTATCGTAAGGAAATTATTAGTTTGCTGATAGCGGAAGTCGGTGATATGACGGTAACGGATTTAAGAGACGCTTTATTAAATAAGGATAGTGCTGTCATCAAAGAGACGCTGGGAAGATTTATGATGCAGACAATCAGCTATTATGACGGGCTTAGGGAAAGCTATTATCATGGTCTGATGCTGGGACTTATAACTATATTTGAATATACTCACTTTATCCGCTCCAATAGAGAAAGTGGAACTGGCAGATATGATATTCAGCTTATTCCTAAAAACGCAGGTATGCCAGGGATTATTATTGAAATAAAAGCAGGTGAAGCAAAGGACGATGATTGTGCTTTGAGCAAGCTGGCGCAGGTTGCGTTCGACCAGATTGAAGAAAAGAAGTATGATACTGAGTTGCGTTCATTGGGCGTAAGTGTTATACACAAATACGGTATTGCGTTTGCCAATAAGAGGGTTGAGTTGAAGACGAATTAGATATTGTTTTTTACAGTAAAAAAAGCCGCCTGCAAAGGCGGCTTTTGGTATGTAGGCTTGCTAAGTTGTTCCAAGCACTCAGCTGCTATGCATGCATCCCCCTTTAGTCGCTATCGCGACAGTTCCCCCGAGGGGGAACCAAGAATGTGCTAATGAAGTTTATCGAAAAGCTATTAGTCTTGCCTGCCCCTTGGGGAAGGTGCCGAGCGAAGCGAGGCGGAAGGGGGCGGAGAGGGGACTGTGGCGACGCAATTAACATATCGCGATGCAACCCTTCCGTCTGCTTGCAAAGCTCGCAGCCACCTTCCCTTTCAGGGAAGATATATCAGACCTGCGGAAGGCTAATCTTCGCAAATCTGTTTAACTTCTATATGCTCCCTTATATGCTCCCTGCAAGGGAGCTGGCATCGCCGCAGGCGATGACTGAGGGTTGTGCCACCTCGCGATATTGCCGAGCGCACCTCAACGGAAGGGGGAAGCGAGGGCATCCCATGCGCCTCAGCGAACCGACGATGGATTTCAGCACTATCTTACAAAAATCTAACCTGTATTTTAGAATATTTTTAACTCAATCCGTTATATTATATATGTATACTGCTGGTACTGAATGCATTAAATAAAAAACATATCATATGAAGTTTACTTTAAGAAATACAAGGCGCAATAGTGCGTTGTGTGATGTATACAGTAAAAAATCTTATTTGGACTGATTGACTATAAATCTTCAAAGTAGTACAATATAGTAAGATATAACTGAGTTTGATTCTTCTAATTTTTGTACATTAGTATTACGAAAAATAAAATCAGGCTCTAGTATAAACAAAGGTAAGATTTCTCTTGATTGATATTCACTCTCATATTATTTCCGGAATAGATGACGGCAGCAAGGACGAGGCAATGAGCCTGAAAATGTTGCAGAAGGCTGTGGCTTCCGGTACGACTTCCATTTTTGCAACGTCGCATTTGCTACAGGATGCACACAATCCTGCATGGCAGGATTTTTTAGTTGGTGCAGAAAGGCTGCGCCAGCTGGCGGGTGAGCACAATTTACCGCTGGCGATTTATTCCGGCTGTGAAGTGTTTATGGATTGGGATTTGCTGGACATCATTGCTGAGAATGGCAGCTTTTGCCTGAACGGTGATGCTTGGGATGCAGCGAGGACCAGTTATATCCTGATGGAGTTACCTATGTATTTCATACCGCATTATGCTGATGATTTTTGGTATGAGCTGCGGTTGAAGGGGGTTGTGCCGATTTTAGCACATCCGGAGCGTTATACTGAGTTAATGGCGAAGCCGGACCTGCTGTTGCGTTGGCGACGTGAGGGCTTGCTGCTGCAATGCAATATTGGCAGCTTTACAGGGAGCTATGGCGCGCAGGCCGAGCAGGCAGCGAAGCTGCTTTTGGCGAACGGCTTGGTTGATTTTGTGGGCAGTGATGCGCACAGGGACAGTGGGCGCGATACGGATATGCGCGCCGGTGCTGCTGTAATTAGGGAGCTGGCCGGTGAGGCTGTGCTGCAGCAGCTGACGCAGATTAATCCGCAGAGGATTATTGATGGCACTCCTTTGAAGGTTAAGGCACCGCAGCAGTTAATTGCAAAGGAAAAGAAATCTAAGTGGTGGAACAGGTTATTTAAATAATAAATATACCGTTTTTTTTTGTTTAAAAATTTTTATTAAGGAGTATAAAATGAAAAAGTCATTAGTAGTATTGGCATTGGCGCTGGCGTTAGGGACAGGCAGCGCTGCACAGGCGCAGGTGCAGGATTATGTGATGCGCCCGGGCGATGTGCTGCAGGTTGTGGTATATGGTCATGAGGATTTGAGTACACTGGCGGGTAATACGCAGAATTCGCCGTATGTGGTGCGTCCCGACGGCAAGGTGTCCTTCCCGCTGATTGGCGATGTGGATGTTACGGGCAAGACAGTGACACAGTTCCGTGAGGAGCTGGTGAGCCGCTTCGGTTATTACCTGGTGAAGCCGCAGATCAGTGTGAATGTGGTGAAGCTGGGTACTACGCGTGTGTATGTGCTGGGCGAGGTTAAGCGCCCGGGCCTGTTTGAGCTGGAAAAGAGCCACCGCGTGCTGGATGCACTGGCTAAGGCGGAGGGCTTTACCGAAAAATCTGCCAAGAGGAATATCTTTTTGGTGCGTGCCGGTTCTACCGAGGTGCAGCAGCTGAACATCAACAATTATCTGAGGAAGGCTGACCAGAGCGCAAACCTGGAGCTGCATGAGGGCGACTGCCTGTATCTGACCAGCAACCATAAGGTTATCTTCAGCAAGGATATTATGCCGTTCCTGACCGGTGCATATTACATCAACGAAATTAAAAACGATGATTGAGGAGAATAGATGTGAGTAAGGATTTACATAATGACGAAGAGATTACTATAGACCTGCTGGAAATAGCCAATATTTTGAAGCGCAATGCAGGCAATATCGCCCGCGTTACCGGTATTTTTGTGGTGGCAGCAGGCGTATACCTGGCTACAGCAACGCCGGTATACGAATCGCAGGCTTTGTTGCGTGTTAAGCAGCCTAAGGGCATTGGCACCAGCCTTTTGGAATCCATGCCGATGGGCAATGCAATGGCCAATACTCAATTGATGAACACCTATGCAGAGATTTTGAAGAGCCGCAGTGTTGTGGTGCCCGTAATCCAAAAGACGGAGCAGCCTAATAAAGAAGGCAAGTATCCTGCTTATGATGCTTATGTGAAGGGACGTATTACTACCGCGCCCTTTAAGGATACTGAAATCATGCAGCTGACGGTGCGTGCGAATACGCCGGAAAAGGCACAGCAGGCTAATAAGCTGATTGTGGACGGCTTTTTGCATCGCCTGACTGATTTATCCCGCGACCAGCAGAAGGCTACCCGCGGCTTTTTGGAGGAGCGTGCTGTGGCTGCCAAAAATGAGCTGCAGACTGCGGAAGATAAGCTGACAGATTATAAGAAGAAAAATAATATTATTGCTCCCGATGATGCTGTGAAGCTGGCGAGCGAAAAGATGAGCATGGTGGATAAGCTGAGCGCGGAAAACAAGGTGGCGCTGGCTACTGCCAATGCGCGCCTGGCAGCGGCTAACGGCCAGCTGCAGGGCGAGGCTGTTTCCATTGCGGATAACAAAACGATTCAATCCTATAATGCGAAGCTGGCAGAGCTGGAGGGCGAGCGCATCAGCTATATGGATAAATATACTGAAAACCACCCGAAGGTGCAGCAGGTGAACCAGGAGATTGCCGGCCTGAAGGCTAAGATCAAGAGGGAGATTAACAAGGTTGCCGCTTTGCAGGCTCCAAGTGATAACCCGGTACACCAGCAGCTGCTGGCCAGCAAGTTCAGCAGCGAGGCTGAGGCGAGCGTGGCACAAAGCAACCTGGCCAAGCTGGCGCAGATTGACGGCGAAAACAAGAACGGCTTAAAGGAGCTTTCCGATAAGGAGCAGCAGTTTGTCGGCCTGCTGCGTGATGTGACGGTGGCTAACGAGATTTACGTTATGCTGGCCAAACGCCTGGAGGAGGCCAAGGTTGCAGAAGCAAGCGTTGCTACCGAGGTGCAGGTGGTGGACAGCGGTACGCTGCCGGAAGCCCCTGTGAAGCCGCGTAAGGCGATGACACTGCTTTTGGCAGCACTGCTGGGTATTTTGGCAAGCAGTGGCTTTGTAGTGGTGCGCGAGCTGCTCAACAGAACAATCAAGACTGTCGATGATGTGGCGCAATACCTGGATTTGCCGCTTTTGGGCAGTGTTCCTGATTTGGAGGATTTGCAGAAGAATATGCAGGAGAAGGCTAAAAAACCTGGCCTGGCTGTGAGAATGTGGAGGAAAATATGGAAGGCTTAAACCTGATTGCACATAATGATTTGAAGAACCCGGCGACGGAGGCATACCGTGTTATCCGCACCAGTATCCAGTTTGCGCAGGCCGGTAAGGAGCTGAAGACGCTGGCTGTTACCAGCTGCATACCTAACGAGGGCAAGAGCATGACTACTGCCAATTTGGCGGTGGTGCTGACGCAGGCAGGCAAGAGCGTGCTGCTTTTGGATTGCGATATGCGTAACCCGACTGTGCACAAGAATTTTGGCCTTTCCAATAAGCTGGGGCTTTCCAGCTGCATAAGCATGGGCACACCGCTGAGCGCTGCAGTGCAGGCTACGAAGGTGGATAACCTGTATGCGTTGACAAGCGGCGTGATTCCGCCGAACCCGAGCGAGCTGCTGGGCAGCGAGCGGATGCGGGAGCTGCTGCAGGAGGCCAGAGAGATTTATGATTATGTGCTGATTGACCTGCCGCCGGTGCTGCCGGTTGCGGATGCACTGGTTTTGGGTGCTGTGGTTGACGGCGTGGTGCTGGTTATCTACAGCGGCGAGGTGAAGGTTGACCTGGCGCGCGATGTGAAGAAGCAGCTGCAGCATGCCGGGGCGAATATCCTGGGCGTTGTGCTGAACAAGGTGCGCAGTGAGCACCATGGCTATGGCTATGGCTATTACTATTACTACGGAAACAAGGAAGCTTCCAACGGGGAGGGGAAGTAAGCTAAACAGCTGAGCTGACTGATTTAAGGTGTTATGTTAATTGATGTGTTTTAAAGAAAGTGTTTGTGATGGTTTTGTATGAGTATTAATGAAGTTAGCAAAAAATTAAAGATAAGATGGCTGCTGATGGCTTACGACATCGCGATTTTCCTGCTGGTTGTGTTTTTTATGGTCAGCGCTTACGGAATTCATTCAGAAGATATAACGGAGTTTGTGGAGACTGTTATTGCCACGCTTGCTTGTCTGCTGTTTTGCCGCATTATGGGTAATGTTTACCATATGGTAATCCGTTATGGCGGCGTAGGCGTGTATATGCGCCTTTTTGCAACAGATCTGACAGCGCTGCTGTTTTACTTCCCACTGAAGTATGTTTTTGGCCTGCGGAATATGGAAAGCAAGACCTGGATGATTGTTATTATGCTGAACTTGCTGTGTGCTGTGGGCATCCGCCTGATGTACCGCTATTGCTACCGCTACGGCGTACGCAGGGATAAGAAGGGTGAGTTCCTGCGCTGGCTTTTGGTGCTGTGTGCCGGTGAAACTGTTATCAAGGAGCGCCGCAATGAAAATAAGCGTATCCGTGTGGCGGTGCTGGGTGCAGGGCGTTTGGGCGCTGTGTTGGCGGATGAGCTGTTGAGCAATGACAGTGCTGCCTATGTGCCGGTTTGCTTTATCGACCAGGATCCCAACAAGGCAGGACGCGAGATTATGGGCTTGCCGATTTTGGCTGAAGGCGAAGATACCCTGGATGACCTTAAGGAGATGGGCGTGCAGGATATTGTTTTTGCTATTACCAATATCGTGAATACGAATAAGGAGATGCTGTTCAACTTCTATCGTAAGGCAGGCTACAAGGTTAAGGTTTATGACTTTTCCGTGGCGGACGTTGCCAAGAGAGGCAAGCGTATGCTGCGTGAGTTTGATATTGATGAATTGCTGTTCCGCCAGCCTATTGCAGTAAACAATGAGTTTGTTGCTGATTATTATAAGGGCAAGGTTATTCTTGTTACCGGCGGCGGTGGCAGTATCGGCAGCGAGCTTTGCCGTCAGCTGGCGAAGATGCAGCCTAAGCAGATTGTGGCGCTGGATATTTATGAGAACGGCGTTTATGACCTGCAGCAGGAGCTGCGCTTGCGTTATGGCGATGAACTGGATTTTAAGCCAGAAATTGCCAATATCTGCTGTGAGCGTTCCATGCGCAGGATTATGGAGGAATACCATCCGCAGATTGTGGTGCATGCTGCAGCACATAAGCATGTGCCGCTGATGGAAAAGAACTGCATTGAGGCGGTGGAAAACAATGTCTTTGGTACGCTGAATGTAATAAAGCTGTGCGAGGAATACGGTGCGCAGCGCTTTATGATGGTTTCTACAGATAAGGCGGTCAACCCCACGAATATTATGGGCGCGACAAAGCGTATGTGTGAGATTATCGCAAGAGCGCACAGTGCATCCGGCAGCAGTGTTGTGTTCAGTGATACGCGCTTTGGCAATGTGCTGGGCAGCGCAGGCAGTGTTATACCGCTGTTTAAACGCCAGATAGCCAATGGCGGACCGATTACGCTGACGGACAAGCGCATTATCCGCTATTTTATGACGATTCCGGAGGCCAGCCAGCTGGTGCTGCACAGTGGTGCTATCGCCAAGAACGGCGAGCTGTTTGTGCTGGATATGGGCCAGCCGATTAAGATTTATGATCTGGCGGTGAATATGATTAAGCTTAGCGGCCTTGAGCCGGACAGAGATATCGAAATTGTCGAGACAGGCTTACGCCCCGGTGAAAAGCTTTATGAGGAGCTGCTGGTGAAGAGCGAAACGCTGCGTAAGACGGATAATGATTTAATCTTTATCGAGAAGGACGAACCAATCAGCATGGAGGATTTGCAGGAGCGCTTAGAAATTCTGCGTGAGGCTATCCGCTCCAACGATGATGAAACAGTGCGTGCTGCGATGCACAGGGTTGTGCCGACGTACAAAACGCCGGAAGAGGTTAACTGCAAGGCTGCGCAGGCAGTAGAAATGCAGAATGCGAAGGTTGTAGTTAAATAAAATTTAGATATATTTTTGAAAGAAGGCAATGTAAAAATGAAGGCTATGAATATTTCTTTTTCTCCCCCTGATATGAGCGACATGGAAATCCAAGAGGTAGCGGATACTATTAAAAGCGGTTGGATTACTACCGGTCCGAAAACAAAAGAGCTGGAACGACAGATTGCAAAATATGTTGGCGTTAATCGCTGCGTGTGCTTAAACAGCCAGACAGCCTGCGGTGAAATGGCACTGCGCGTGCTGGGAATTGGTGCAGGTGATGAGGTTATCGTTCCTGCTTATACCTATTCTGCATCTGCCTCTATTGTCGACCATGTGGGCGCAAAGATTGTGTTTGTAGATGTGCAGGAAGGCTGCCTGGAAATGGATTATGACAAGATGGAAGCAGCTATTACGGAAAAGACTAAGGCTATTATTCCTGTAGACCTTGGCGGTGTTCCCTGCGATTATGACAAGATTTTTACAATTGTGGAAAAGAAAAAGGCTTTATTCCAGCCTAATAATGAAATTCAAAAGGCTATCGGCAGAGTTGCTGTTTGTGCAGATACTGCTCATGCCTTTGGTGCAAGCTGGCATGGCAAGATGTGCGGTTCTATTGCCGATTTCAGCTCCTTTAGCTTCCATGCAGTAAAGAACTTTACTACTGCTGAAGGCGGTGCATTGACTTGGAGAACTATTCCTGGTATTGATGACGAGGATATTTACCATAAGCTGCAATTACTTTCCCTGCACGGCCAATCTAAGGATGCTTTGGCAAAGACTAAGCTTGGCGCATGGGAATATGATATTGTAGGCCCTTGGTTCAAATGTAACATGACGGATATTATGGCTGGTATTGGTTTGGCGCAGATGAAACGCTATCCTGGTATGCTGGCAAGACGTAAAGAGATTATCAGCAGATATGATGCAGCGTTCAAGCCGCTGGGTATTGATGTGCTTGATCATTATAATGATAACCACCAATCTTCCGGCCATTTGTATATCACCCGCATTCCGGGCGCAGGCTTGGAGGAACGTCAGGAGATTATTGTGAAGATGGCAGAAGCAGGCATTGCTACTAATGTGCATTACAAACCGCTACCGATGATGACTGCTTATAAGAATTTAGGCTTTGATATTAAGGATTACCCTAATGCTTACAAGCGTTTTGTTAACGAGATTACTTTGCCGCTGCATACCTGCTTAACTGATGAAGAGGTTGAGTATATTATTGAAAACTACTGCAAGATTGTGAAGGAGTATATTTGATGCTCTGTAAATGGGAAGAGTTACCGCAGAATATGCAAAATAACGCTGTGCGACCATATTATGATAGCTTGCAGGAGAAAAAGTTCAGCCTGCTTTTGAAGGCAATTTTTGACAGGGTAGTGTCTTTACTGATGCTTATTGGCTTGTCACCGATTTTCCTGATTTTGGCTGTTATGATTAAAATGGATAGTCCGGGCGAAGTGTTTTTCAGACAGGAACGCGTTACGCAATACGGTAAAAAGTTCCGTATCCATAAGTTTCGCACGATGGTGAAAAATGCCGAGGCATTGGGCACGCAGGTGACAACTAAAAGTGATATGCGTGTTACTAAGGTTGGCAAAAAGCTGCGCGGATGCCGTTTAGACGAGCTGCCGCAGCTGATTGATATTCTGCAGGGTAATATGAGCTTTGTTGGTACTCGTCCTGAGGTTACTAAATATGTCGAACAGTATACACCGGAAATGCTGGCAACACTTTTGTTGCCGGCAGGTGTTACCAGTGAGGCAAGTATTGAGTATAAGGATGAGGAAAGACTGCTGGCAGATGCACAAAATGCGGACAAGACTTATGTTGAGGTTGTGCTACCGCAAAAGATGCAGTGGAATCTTCAAAGCATTAAAGAGTTTAGTTTTGTGGACAATATTAAAACGATGTTTAAAACTGTTTTGGCAGTAATTCGCTAGTTATAGGGTAAGGGGCTTGAACGTGATTTTAGTTAAAGAGGTAAAGCCAGAAGAAAATAGAGTAATTGACGAAGTTGTTTCAATACATCTAGAAACTTTTACTGGTTTTTTTCTTTCTTTTATGGGAAGAGGATTTTTGAAGCAAATGTACGGGTCTTATTGTGAACATCAGCAATCAAAACTTTTAATGGCTGAAGAAAATGGCGAAATTTTAGGTTTTGTTGCATATTCTTCTGACTTTAGTGGTTTATATAAATTTATGATAAAAAACAGATTGCCTTATTTTGCTTGGTATAGTATAGGAGCTTTTTTTAGAAGACCTAGTGCTTTTTTACATATCATAAGTGCATTCTTAAAACCAGGTGAAGCAAAACGAGAAGAGGCTTATGTTGAATTATCATCTATTGGTGTTTCTCCAAAGTGTAAATCTAAGGGTGTAGGTTCTCGTTTGATTAGTGCATTGAAGGAGAGAGTAGATTTTAATAAATTTGCATATATTACGTTAGAAACTGATGCTGTAAATAATGAGCCTGCAATTTCATTTTATGAAAAAAATGGTTTTGTAAAAGAAAGATTATATAAAACTAGCGAAGGAAGAGAAATGTTAGAATTTCGCTATTGCGCAGGGGATAAAGAATGAAAATACTTTTTTTGGATGCTTATTATGATCCTGAAATTATAGCATATACGCACTTAGAAAAGGATTTGATTGAAGGGTTACTGGCTGCAGGACATAGCATAGATATAATTTGTCCGTTACCAACTCGTGGTATTGATGAAGCTATTAGAGAAGAGTATAAGGGTAGAAAAGAAGAGCTGCAACACGATGGGAGAGTTCGAGTTACACGTTTTTGGGCACCTAAAGAGGATAAAAATCCAATTTTAAGAGCATTTAGGTATTTTTGGTGTAACTTCAGAACATATCAAATTGCAAAAGCAAAGGAAGATATTGATATAGTTTTTTCCAATAGTACTCCACCGACACAAGGTGCAATAGCAGCAATTGTAGCAAAAGCTTTGTCCAAAAAGAAGAAAAAACATATTCCTTTTATATATAATTTGCAGGATATTTTTCCTGATTCGTTGGTAAATACAGGCTTAACATCATACAATAGCTTATTGTGGAAAATAGGACGAAAAATAGAGAATTTTATTTACCGTAATGCAGATAAAATTATAGTAATTAGTGAAAGCTTCAAAAGAAATTTATTGAATAAATTAGTACCAGAAGAGAAAATCAAGATCATACCTAACTGGATAGATACTGATACTGTTCAACCAGTATCAAGAACTTGCAATGAATTGATTACAGAGTTTAATTTAAATGCTGATGATTTTCAAGTTGTATATGCTGGTAATTTTGGTGCTGCGCAGGGTGCTGATATAGTTTTGGAATGTGCAAATTTGCTAGCTGATTATAATGATATTAAGTTTGTTATTTTTGGAGCTGGTGCTTATTTTGAAGATGCTTGCAAGAAGGCAAAAGCTATGGATAACGTGTTTATTCATGAATTAATGCCACAAAATAGGGTGTCAGAGGTATATAGTCTTGGAGATGTTGCGCTTATAACATGTAAGCTTAATACAAGTAATGCAGGCATGCCTAGTAAAACCTGGAGTATAATGGCATGTAATGTACCGATAATAGCTTCATTTGATACAGATAGCGATTTAGCTAGAATACTTGAACAGACAGATGCAGGTATATGCGTTGAACCTGAAAATGCAGAATGTCTGTCAAAAGCTATTTTAAAGCAATATCTGAATAGGGATACCGTGAAATGCAACTCTAGAGAATATGTCGTGAACAACGTATCTAAAAAGCATTGTACATCAATGTTTGTTGATCAATTTCAAAAACATTGAAAGCTTTTGAGTTAATTGTACTAATAGTAACATAGCTTTTGATTTTGTATAGCTGATATATCTATAATTTTTTAGATAGCGATAGATAAAAAAATTTAGAAAGTGGTTGTTCTGTATGTTTTTTAAAGTATTATTAGTTTCTCCAGCTCCAACTAGTGTTGGCGGTATTGCTACTTGGACTAGTGAATTCACGAAAGCTTTACAAAAATATGATATGGGTGTGACGTTGGTAGACACATCAGTAATAGGTGACAGAAGCAAAACTAATGATAGTAAAGCAAGTGCTTTTATTGAAATTAAAAGATGTTGTAAAATATGGAAAGATACATTATTTTGCTTGATTAAGGAACAGCCACAACTTATGCATTTAAATACCAGCTGTTCTCGTAGAGGTATTTATAGAGATTTTCTGTGTGCAATTTTTGCAAAATTGTTTGGAAAGTCAATAGTATTGCATTGTCACTGCAATGTTAATGACCAACTGGGAAATGACAAATATGCTGTTTTATGTTTTAAGAAGCTATGTAATTTATGTAGTAATGTTCTGGTACTGAACAAGTCCTCCAAGGAATATGTAGATGAATTATCTAATACGGAGACAGCTATAATGCCTAATTTTATTAGTGCTGACTTTATTTCGAATGGAAAAATAATTAACAACTCAATTAAGCGAGTAGTCTATGTTGGACAGGTTAGAAAGAGCAAGGGAGTCGATTCCATAATTGAAGTTGCTAAAAATAATAAAAAGATATTCTTTGATATAGTTGGCCCATTGACAAGTGAGTATGACGAAGCTGCATTAAGCAGGATTGAAAACATTGTCCTACATGGAGCACAGAAGAAGGAGTATGTAAAAAAGATCTTAGACAAAGCGGATATATTTCTGTTTCCTACTAAATCTGAAGGTTTTTCTTTAGCTTTATTAGAAGCAATGGCAAGAGGGTTACCGGTAATAACTACGGATGTAGGTGCAAATAAGGATATGATAGAGGATAATGGTGGCGTAATTGTACCTATTAATGAATCTGATGCTATAGAGGCTGCAATACAACAAATGTCTGATAAAAACATACGTGAGCAGATGTCGAGATTTAACGTAGAAAAGGTTGAAAGAAATTATACTATTGATATAGTTATGCATAGATTGACTGAGTTATATAAATCAATAAATAAGAATGGGGATTAAGTTTAATGAAGAAGATTCTTTTATATATTGATAGTTTATATTTAGGTGGCGCTCAAAGAGTTATGAGTAACTTAGCAAATTATTTTATTAAAGAAGGTTATGATGTTGTTTTAGTCAATGAAGTGAAACCTGATACAAATAAAAAAACATATAAGATTAGTAAAGAAGTTAAAAGAATATATTTGGAAGAGAATTCTATAAGGAATTTTTTTTATAGACAGTTAAAGAGGGTTTGTAGCTTAAGAAGCATTGCACAAGCTGAAAGACCAGATGTTATTTTATCATTTTTAGGTCCGACTAATGTAAGAATGCTGGTAGCGACTATAGGTTTGAATGTCAAGAAAGTAGTCTCTGTACGAAATGATCCATACAAAGAATATGGTCAAGGTTTAAAGAAATTTTTTGTAAGGGAATTATTTAAATTAGCGGATGGATGTGTTTTTCAAACTAGTGAAGCTGCGTCTTATTTTTCTAATAGTGTACAGAAATCTGCTAAAGTGATTTACAATCCAGTAAATGAAGTTTTTTATAAAACTCAAAGGAAAAATATTAAAAATGAAATTGTATCAATCGGCAGATTACAAGACCAAAAGAATCCAATGTTGCTCATTGAAGCATTCGCTATTATCGCTAACAAATATAAGGATTGGAAGTTATGTTTCTGTGGGGAGGGTGAGCTCCAACTTCAGTTAGAAGAGAGATGCAAAATTTTAGGTATCAGTAATCAAGTGCTTTTCGAGGGGCAAATATCGAATGTAAATGAGAAATTAAGTAATTCTGCTATATATGCTTTGTCTTCAGACTACGAAGGCATGCCTAATGCTTTAATGGAAGCTATGGCTGTTGGATTACCATGTATATCGACAGATTGTCCATGTGGTGGACCAAGAGAACTAATAAAGAATGGGGAAGATGGCATTCTTGTACCAGTAGGTGATGTCTCTAAAATGTCAGAAGCATTGGAAGCTCTGATTGTGAAGAATGATTATCGTGAGAGCTTAGGTGAAGCAGCCAAGCTACGTGCTTTAAATTTTAAATTTGATAAAATTTTAAAGGAATGGAAAGAGTATCTGGAAAAGTAGGAGATAAATATAATCATGAATATTCATATAAGTAAGCTGCTCTTTGAGAATAAAATATATTTAATATTATTTCAGCTATGCGTAATTGCCAATGCGGTATTTGGTGAAGACAAGGAAGCTTTTTTTGTATCTAAGGTTTTTATGTTATTGTTTTTTGTAGGAATAACCTTTAAACTGCTTGCAAGTAGCACTCGTATTGTTCTTGGTAAAAGTGTTATCTTACCATTTATGTTTGTGTTTTATGAGATTGTTTCATGTGCTTGGGCTTTTAATCAAGAGGTGGCAATTAGTCAGTTAATAACCCAGTTACAGTTATTTGTTTTGTTTTTTTTCTCGTACATATATATAAAGAAAGTTGGTCGATTAGAGGATTATTATAATGCTATATATCTATCCGGTATTGTACTCATTTTTTATTCTTTTTATGTATATGGGGGATTATCTGGATTTTTAGCATTAATGAGTACAGGTCATAGAATGGGTGATCTCATAGGTAATCAAAATACATATGGATTGGTATTTGCAAATGCTGCTTTAGTAGCATTATACTACTTTTTTTTCAATAATGAAAAACGACATGTATTGTTTGCTGGATTATTGATATTTTTTGGCTTTAGTAGTGGCTCTAAAAAGGTGGCTTTTTTACTTTTAATAGGTTTACTTTTCTTGATTTTGTCAAAATATGGCATTCGTAAGCTTTTTAAAGTTCTTATTTATTCGTTTGTTTCATTATTAGTTGGCTGGATGCTCATCCATTTACCTATTTTTTCTACAATCTTAGAACGATTAGAATCATATTTATCTGTTACAGGTAACATAAGTGATAACATACGTGCTGAGTTAATTAGATACGGTTTAGAATTATTTATGGAAAATCCTTTCTTAGGATATGGACTAAATAATTATCATTTATTCCATTGGAGTGGAGTTTATTCTCATAACAACTATATTGAGGTGTTGGTTAGTTTAGGTATTATTGGATTTATTATTTACTATTCAGTGTTTATTAATAGTGCATTTGTTTTAATTATGAAGAGAAAAAATTTGAAGCCAATACATTTTTTATTAGCGTTTTCTATACTATCTTCATTTGTTTTTGATTATGGTATGGTGCAGTTTTATAGTAAGGATATATGGATATTTATGGGAGTTATGCTTGCTGAAATAGATAATATTACGTTCGCTAATAATATGAATTAAAGAAAGGTTTGTGTAGAAGGAAGGAACATCAAAATGAGCTTTTATTCAAAAATAACCAATGGATTAAAATTATTGTACGATTGTAATTTTCGATGGCTTTATTTAGCAAGTTTTGGTAAATATGATGATTGGGATGATGAGACTTTTTTAAAAAAAGCATTTAAATGTCATATGAACAGAGAACTTAATCTTGAGGCTCCTAGAACTTTTAACGAAAAGCTCCAGTGGCTTAAGCTATATGATCGTAAGCCTGAATACACTATGATGGTTGATAAGTACGTAGTGCGTAAGTATATTGCAGATACCATTGGTGAGGAATACCTTATTCCTTTGTTAGGTGTTTGGGATAATCCGGATGATATTGATTTTGATGCTTTGCCAAATCAATTTGTTTTGAAATGCAATAACAATTCTGGCTTAGGTATGTGCATATGCAAGGATAAAAGTAAGCTTGACATAGAAAAGGTTAAAAACGAATTAAGGAAAGGCTTAAAACAGGATTATTATCTTACATGCCGTGAATGGCCTTATAAGAATGTAAAGCGTAGGATTATTGCTGAAAAATATATGTCAGATGAAGGTAAAGAAGAATTATCTGATTATAAAGTTCTTTGTTTTAATGGAGAGCCGAAAATTATTGAGGTTCATAAGGGGCGTTTTAATGGTCAACATACGGCTGATAATTATGATGTCTTTTGGAATAAAACTGATATTGAACAATATGATTTACCAAAAACTGATGAGATAATGCCTAAACCTGCATTTTTAGAAGAAATGCTTCATTTGTCTAAATTATTATCAAAGGATTTAATTCATGTTAGAGTTGACTGGTACTTCACAAATAATAGATTATACTTTGGCGAATTAACTTTTTTTGACGGCTCAGGCTATAATCTGTTTTGTGGAAATGCAGATGAATTGTTAGGTAGTTGGATTAAATTACCTAATAAATAATTCTGGTATGAGGGTGTAATGCAAAATAAGATTTTATTCTATAATTCAGTAATGCCTTTAATATATCAAGCAACTACTATTATTTGTGGTTTTATTCTTCCACGATTAATCTTAGGTCACTTTGGTACTGACGTTAATGGCTTGGTAAATTCTATAACACAGTTCTTGGGAATCATTGCATTTTTGGAGCTTGGTGTAGGTGCTGTAGTACAGTCATCTTTGTACAAGCCGTTAGCGGATAATGATAATATAGCTGTAAGTAAGGTTATTGCATCTGCAGATAAGTTTTTTAGACGACTTGGATATATACTAGCAATTTATGTTATTGCAATGCTGTTTTACTATCCTTATCTTGTGAGACAGAATTTTAGCTTTACGTTTACGGTAACTCTGATTGTTGCAATTTCGGTTAGGTCTTTTTCACAATATTTTTTTGGTATAGTGAATAGGTTACTGTTATTGGCTGATCAAAAAGCATATATTCAATATATAGCGCAGACAGTGGCTGTTATTACTAATACTTTGGCTTGCTATATATTAATAGCTTTTGATTTTTCTGTGCAGGTTGTTTATGGTATGACATCTGTTATATTCTTTTTGCAGCCTTTAACTATTCATTTATATATCAAAAAATATTATGTACTAAATAGAAAGATTTATTATGATGTAGAACCTATAAAACAAAAGTGGAATGGTGTTGCTCAGCATATAGCAGCTGTAATTTTAACAGGATCAGATACGCTTGTTTTAACCTTATTCTCGACATTAGTTAATGTATCTATTTATGCTGTTTATTATCTCCCTATGTCTGGAGCAAAGTTGGTAATAATGTCCATGATAAGTGGTATAGAGGCTTTAATTGGCAACTTATGGGCTAAACAAGATTTACAGGAGCTTCGTAAGGTTTTTGCGTGGACAGAATGGCTTATTCATACCGGGACAACGTTGATTTTTACATTAACAGCGATATTAATAGTACCATTTGTACAGGTTTATACGCATGGTGTAAGCGATGCTAATTATATACAGCCGTTGTTTGGTGTATTATTAGTGGCTGCTAATTCAGGACACTGCTTACGTTTACCATATAACATCATGATTTTGGCAGCAGGACATTATAAGCAGACGCAGCATAATTATATAATTGCAGCTGTGATGAATATAGTTATTTCTATTATGGGTGTTAAACAGTTTGGGCTGATTGGCGTAACTTTAGGTACAATGGCAGCAATGGTATATCAGACTGTGTGGATGGCTTGGTATAACTCAAAGAATTTTATCCAATGGCCAATGCATAAATTTTTCAAGCAGATGGCTACAGATATCGCAACTTCAGTACTGATTTATATTGTAAGTTGCAATATAATAATTCAATGTTATGGTTACCTTGATTGGATAATTTTATCAATAAAAGCTATTATTATTGCTGTCGGTGTAATCATTCTTGTAAATTCTTTAGTATATAGAGAATATATAATTAAGCTGAAAGGATGTGTATGTAATATGTACAAGAAGCCAGGGGGGGTAGACAACGAGCTTAGCTTGTCTACATACTTGAATTGTAGGTGCGCTTATGACTATTAAAATAGTAATTGGCGCTGATATTGTTCCAACGAAATCTAATGTCGGTTTATTTGCTAAAGCTGATATCAAGACATTAATTGGTGAAAATCTAAAAAAGTTGCTAGAATTATCTAATTTCACAATTTTTAACTTAGAAGTTCCTTTGACTGATAAGAGCACGCCGATTAAAAAATGTGGACCTAATCTTATTGCACCCACCAAAACAATAGCTGGTTTAAAAACAATTAATCCGCATTTTTTTACGCTTGCTAATAACCATATTTTAGACCAGGGGGAACAAGGTTTAAATTCCACCATGAGCCTTTTGGATAAATATGGCATTGCTTATGCAGGTGCAGGTAAAGATTTAGAAGAAGCAGCAAAACCTTATATTATAGAACAAGATGAAAAGAAAATCGGCATCTATTGTTGTGCAGAGCATGAATTTACTATTGCTACCGAGACTACTTTTGGTGCTAATCCTTTTGATCCTTTAAATAGCTTAGATCATGTGATGGAATTAAAGAAACAATGTGATTATGTTATTGTTTTATATCATGGTGGTAAAGAACATTACCGATATCCATCACCTTATTTACAAAAGGTTTGCAGAAAGATTGTGGATAAGGGTGCAGACATTGTTGTTTGTCAGCACAGCCATTGCATAGGCTGCGAAGAGAAGTGGCATAAAGGCACTATAGTTTATGGTCAAGGTAACTTTTTGTTTGATGATGGTGATAATGAATATTGGAACACTAGCTTGTTAATAGAGCTAAATGTAGATAACAAATTAGAGGTTTCTTATATTCCTTTATGCAAAAATAACAATAGTGTTAGATTAGCTGATGAAACAGAAGCTGATTTAATAATGGAAAAATTTCATGAGCGTTCAAAAGAAATCTTATCTAAGGGTTTTATTCAAGAGAATTATTCAAAATTTGCTGAGTCAATGAGTGTAGGGTATTATTATAAAATTTCCGGTAAATTTTCAAGTTTTTTGCCAATAAGAATTATTAATAAGCTTAGCAATTATCTGTTCTTGAAATGGATTTATGGTTCCAAGGAAAAAACAATGATTGAAAACTGTTTAGAATGCGAAGCACATAGAGAATTGTTTAGTCAATTCTTAAAGGATAGTAGAAAAGGCAGGCTTTAAGTTACGTGGCGACAATTAATGAAAAGATAGCAGCATCAACTAAATGGACTTTCATTACCGAAGTGATGGCTAAACTTGTAACTCCTATCAGCAATATGATTTTAGCTAGATTACTGGCACCAGAAGCCTTTGGCGTCTTAGCCTCTGTTTTAATGGTACTATCGTTTGCTGACATGTTGGCTGATGCTGGATTCCAAAAATATATAATTCAAAAAGAATTTAAAGATGATATTGAAAGAGAGCAGTGTACTTTAGTTGCTATCTGGAGCAATATAGCATTAGGCTTTGTACTATGGATAGGCGTTCTTGCATTCCAAGATAAATTAGCTAGCTTAGTAGGTAATCCAGGGTTAGGTAATGTATTGGCAATAGCTGCTATGGCAATACCTTTGACTAGTATTTCCAGCGTACAGCTTGCCTTATTGAGAAGGGATTTTAATTTTAAAGCAATCTTTGCTTTTAGGCTGTGCGTAATCATTGTTCCCTTATTAATTACTGTGCCTTTGGCATACTTAGGTTATGGCTATTGGTCATTAATTATTGGTCATATAGCAGCGCAAGCTTTATTGGCAATTACCGTAACTAGATATTCAAAGTTCCATCTTCGTTTATATTATAGTATTAGGCAATTATTAGATATGCTTTCCTTCTCAATTTGGACACTGATTGAGTCAATCGCTATTTGGTTAACAAGCTGGGTTGATATCTTTATCGTGTCTTCATTCTTTACAGCCCATTATTTAGGTTTATACAGAATGTCAATGGTTGCTGTCAATGGGTTATTAGCTGTTGTTTCCGGTGCTATTATACCAGTTTTGTATAGCGCACTTTCCAGATTGCAGACAGATAATGAAAAATTTGTAGGTATGTTCTACTATATCTTGAAAAGGACTGCATTGCTAGTAATTCCATTGGGAATTGGCTTGTATGTCTACAAAGACTTAGCTAGGAGTATTTTGTTTGGTGCAAAGTGGTATGAAGCAGATATGATGATAGGTTTGTGGGGAATAACTAGTTGTCTGACGATTATTTATTGTCATTTTTGTAGTGAATTATATCGTGCAAAAGGAGCACCTAAGGTTTCCTTCCTAGCGCAGGTATTACATATGGCTTTTCTGATACCTGTCATGTACTATTTTTCTAAAAGCTTTGATGAATTGGTCTATGTACGAAACTTTGCTAGATTACAGTTTATTGCTGTACATTTGCTGTTAGTATATATCTTTTTCAAAGTTAGTCCTGTTAGAATGATTAAGGTTACAGTCCCATATATAGGTGCTGGCGTAATAATGGGTTGCTTTGCATATTATACTAGGGGTATTGTTGGCAATGTTTTTTATGATTATATTTCTATCCCCTTATGCGTAATGTTGTATTTTATATGTTTGTATTTAATTCGGTCAGAACGCAGAATGCTGGGAGAAATTGTTAAAAAGAGAAGCTTATATTAACGAAAGGGATTGACAATGTTACATGAAAACAAATATGCTTTTGACAGACAGACAGACAGAGTGTACCATCATGAGAATTATGATGGTAGTGG
>ENA-UOJD01000827-UOJD01000827.1-human-gut-metagenome-genome-assembly--contig:-P48-NODE-827-length-37560-cov-117.996001_pt1 | contig 37560 bp, 30 predicted proteins | sample MGYA00242342_ERZ723889 | MGnify/ENA metagenome assembly ERZ723889 | reverse complement strand
TCCAGAGAGCCCCGACGAGTCAACCGACCCGCCGGGGCTCCTCTTTTTTTGCCCAAACCGCCCCGACCATCCCGCGCCTGCGCCTGTGCCCAACCCCCTCCGGCCTTCCTGCGCCTGCGCTTGTGCCAAGCCACCTTCAGGCCCTTGATGCCCTTGAGGTTCACAGGGTCTTCGAGATCCTTGATGTCTTTATGGTCTTTATGGTCTTTATGGTCTTTATGGTCTTTATGGTCTTTATGGTCTTTAGGGCCTTTAGGGTCTCTAAGTCCTTTTAAGGTCCTTCAGGGTATAACTGAATAATACGGTTGAAGTGTTAATTGACTGCGCGATTTTTACGTAACTTAGAAGGTGCGAGTCATTTCGCACCTAACGCGTTCGGCGTTGGCCGCACATGTTGCCTCGCACGTACAGCCCCAACAAATATAGTCCCTGATCTTGCGGGCCACCATAGTATTCGCGTGTGTAGTGGATGTACGGCTATTATATATGTTCATCTCACGTTAGAAAGAGTTTCTGTTATTTTGATTGCAGTCATTAGGCGTGACATCGGTTCGGCTGGTATTGGATAGCCGTCTGTTTTAGTATAAATATGGCCGCCGGATCCACACATTGTGTCCGGCGGCCGCTGTCTTTAGGGGGAATATGATACGATTGTCAGGCTTTGTCGTTGAAAAGGGTGCGGATGGAGCCGAGCGAGGAGAGCACTGAGCTAGCCTCGTAGGGGATGTAGACTGTTTTGTTGTCTTTGCCGGTGGTCATCTCGCGCAGGGTGTCGATATATTTCATGGCCAGCATATAGGCTGCCGGGTCGGTCTTGCCGACGGCTACGGCTTCTGCTACGCGACGGATGGCGTCGGCCTCGGCCTGGGCGTTGAGAATGATTGCCTGGGCATCGCCTTCGGCACGGAGAATCTCGCTCTGCTTGCGGGCTTCGGCCTTGTTGATCTGCGAGGCTTTTTCACCTTCGGAACGGAGTATGAGGCTCTGCTTTTCGCCCTCGGCGTTGAGGATTTCGGCGCGACGGTTGCGCTCGGCCTGCATCTGTTTCTCCATGGCTACGCGAACGCTTTCCGGCGGGGTGATGTCCTGAAGTTCCACGCGGTTTACCTTCACGCCCCATTTGTTGGTGGCGTCGTCGAGGATTGCCTGCAGCTTTGTGTTTATGGTGTCGCGCGAGGTAAGTGTCTCGTCGAGCTCGAGTTCGCCGATTACATTGCGGAGCGAAGTCTGCGTGAGTTTTTCGATGGCGTTGGGGAGGTTGTCGATTTCGTAGACTGCTTTCTTGGGGTCGGTAATCTGGAAGTAAAGCAGTGCATTGATTTCGGTGGTAACGTTGTCGCGCGTAATCACCTGCTGCGAGGGGAAGTCGTATACCTGCTCGCGGAGGTCTATTACGGTCGTGGCTACGGTACGGACCACGTGGCGTCCGCCGATGCCCTGCTCCACGCGGCGCGTATAGATGGTCTTGGGCTTGTCGATGAACGGAATTATGAAGTTAAGGCCGGGCGATAGCACGCTGTGGAAGCGGCCCAGGCGCTCGATTACGCGGGTTTCCGACTGAGGCACTACCTTGACGCCGGCTGAAATCACTACAATGGCGAAAATCACCACTACGGATGCAAGAATCCAGGAAATCATGATTGTTTGAGTTTAGATTTGTGTGAAAATTATTGCTGAAACCGGAAACTGGAGGCTGCCACCAGACCCGGTAAATTTTGTCGGAGAGTTTATATCTGTGGAAGAACCACCGTAAGGATGATGCTGTCGTAGCCGGTTACGATTACTTCGGCGCCGACGGGGATTGCCATCGGTTCGGACGGCGCCTGCACCTGCCAGTTGTCACCGTCGATACGGGCGCGGCCCAGCGAACCGGGGCGCACGGTCTCGGTGACGATGGCGCGGCGTCCGAGAAGGGCATCCATGCCTGTACGGGCCGTGTGGGCGGTGCGCGCATTATGAATTCTGCGGAACCACGGGAAGGCGACAAGATAGAAACCAAGTGCGGCGACGGCCATTATGACAATCTGCCATACGAGGTCTACTCCGAGCAGAGAGGCCGCCATTGCAAGTATGGCGCCCGCGCCCAGACATAAGGCCCAAAGCATCTGCGTAAGCACTTCGACTATAATAAGCACAACAGCTATGATAATCCAGATAAGCCAGAGTTCCATATGAAATTATGATTTTATTGATTGGACAATGGATTGTTTCCCAAATATACGAAAATTTTTTGAAATATACGATAAGAGGCGGCGTGCCGTCAAGCGGCACACCACCTCGAAATATGTTGGAGCCGTCGCCGTCAGCCTATGGAGTCGGGCTGCTCTTCGGCGGGAGCGCCGATGGAGTCGGGCATTTCGGTCTGGGTGGCGGCGATTGCGTCGTAGCGTGCAGCGAGTTTCTCGCCGATTTCCAGGCTGAGCGTGCTGAGGCGGTCGCGCTGGGTGTCGTTGAGTTTTACGTCCTTGGAGGCGAAGTCGGCGGCAAGCGTGCTGAGTTCGTCAAGAAATGCACCATAGGATGTGGCCGACGAGATGGTGTCGATCTGAGCCTGCATTTCCGTAAGTGTGGCTTCGTAGGCGTCGTAGTCTTTTGTGCCTGAACAGGAGGCGAGCATGACCGCCGCCCCGGCCAGATATATGAGTCTCTTCATTTGGTGAAACGGTGTGATAAGGTGATTTGAGGATGAATGTATTGTAAATATTCAGAACAGTTGGCCCGGGGAGAATCAGATACCTTCGGATACTACCGGAGTTTCCGTCGGAGCGGGAGTGTCGGGACCTTCCTTGATAAAGACCACAGCAAGCGAGCCCAACACGAGCGATATGCCTGCGATAATCATCATCATATACTGCGGTGCAAGTTCACTGGGCGAACCGATGGCAGAGAGAATCCAGCCGCCAGCAAGAGCGCCCACAATCTGCGGAATGCATATCGAGCAGTTGAACAGGCCGAGGTATGCGCCTATATTGCCAGACTTCAGCGAGTTGGTCAGTATGGTGAAGGGCCATGCGAGCATGGCGGCCCAGGCGCAGCCTATGAGAAGGAATGACACGAAGAGTAGATACTGGTTGGTGATGAGGCCGGCAGAGATGAAGCCTGCCGCGCCGAGCATCAGGCTGAGCGAATAGGAGAACTTGCGGCTGCGGAACAGCGGGAGGCAGACGGCCCACAGCACCGAACCGATGGCCTGCACGGCGAAGAGGATGCCTACCCAGTTGCCTGCGTCGTTGTATTCGTCGGATTCGGTGTTGAGTACAATCGAGGTGTCGAAGGCGCATTTGGCGAGGTCCGCGAGCGTCGCCGTAGAAGTGCCGTCGACGAACAGGGCTCCCGATTTGGGGTCGTGTGTATAAATGTCGGCCATGATGATGGCGCTGCCGGCTTTCATCTGCGAGAGGCGGTCCACGATGATAAAGCTCGGGGTCTCAATCCCCTCGTTGCCGTTGATGATAAGCGTGCGTCCTTCGGTCTCAACCGGAGTGTTGAATGCAAACCGGCTGATGCCGTTGGTCGAGGCGAGCATGTCGGCGGTTACGACCGGAGTTACCCGCTCTATTCCCATGGTGGGAGCCGCGATGTCGAGTCCGCCGAAATCAATCTTCTGCTCTGGCTGCGAAGTTGTAGTGAGCTGCACTTCGGTGGCTGCGTGGAATACGCCATCGGCGTCGACGATGCCTGCTACGGCGGCTTTGCCGTTGTCGACAATCAGCATGGAGTCGGCGGTGAGGATGTATTTGGCGTTGTATGTCGCCGAGGAGCCGTCGGCGAGAGTTTCGGTGATTCCGTGGATGGTAGTTGTCTCGGGACAGTCGAATGCCTGCTTGGCGATGGTGCCGTTGGTGTATGTCCACATGAAAAGGAATGCAAACCAGCAGAAGAATTGCACCAGACCTACGGTCCAGAATGTTTTCGGAGCGTTAACAGGCAGTTTTATAAGATTGGTCTTCTCCTTTCTATCGGCAGTAGCTGCGTTGCCGCCGCCGTTGTATTCGGCGTAGAGCTGCGGAGGCCACTCCTTGATTTTCATGAGCGAGTAGACTACACACAGCAGCAGGATGGCGGCTCCGAAATAGAAGGAGAATACCACCGTCTGCGGAATCACACCGGCTGCCGCAGTATTCTGAAAGCCTATCCAGGTGAGCAGGAATGGGAATACGTAGCCTACGATCGAACCGGCGTTGCAGAGGAAGCTCTGTATGGAGTATGCAAGCCCTTTCTGGCGCTCATTAACCATATCGCCCACCAGCATTTTGAAAGGCTGCATGGCCATGTTGATTGAAGTGTCGAGAAGCATCAGGGCGAAAAGGCCGATGAGAATTGCCGAAGATACGGCCAGGCCGAAGCTTCCGGCATTGGGCAGAAGGCACATCACGGCCACGGCCACGAGAGCGCCGGCGATTAGATAAGGCAGACGGCGGCCGAAGCGGTTCCATGTGCGGTCGGAAGCGGTACCCACAATCGGCTGTACTACCAGCCCCATGAGGGGAGGCAGAATCCAGAAGTAACTGAGATCGTGGGGGTCGGCCCCGAGTGTCGCAAAGATACGGCTGACGTTAGCGCTCTGCAATGCATATGCAATCTGAACGCCGAAGAATCCGAAGCTGAGGTTCCAAAGTTTCCAGAAACTAAGGTCGGGTTTAGTTTTCATGTAGATATCGGGATGGATGTAAGTAAAATAATCGTGTTGGAGTTATAATCCCTCCTCATCGGGAGCGGTATGCCCTGTCAGCGGGCACCGTCGAGCGAATACAGCCAGCGTATTTCTTCGCCCCAGATCAGCTCGTCGGGAGTTTCAAGAATCAGGGGGATATTGTCCATTCGGGGGTCGGCCATCAGCATTACGAAGAACTCCTCGCCGAGTTCGCCTTTCCCGATGGGGGCGTGTCGGTCGACGCGCGATCCTACGCCTTTTTTCGAGTCGTTGAGGTGCATCCCCCGAAGATAGTTGAACCCGACTATGCGGTCGAAATCCTCCCAGGTCTGTTTATAAGTTTCGGGAGTCGTCATATCATAGCCGGCAGCAAACGTATGGCAGGTGTCGATACACACGCCGACGCGGCTTTTATCTTCCACTCCGTCGATTATGGCGGCAAGATGTTCGAAAGCATATCCCAGATTGGAGCCTTGACCGGCGGTGGATTCAATCACCGCGCTTACTCCTTCGGTCTTGTCAAGCGCCATGTTGAGCGAGTCGATGATGCGGGCGATGCATTCTTCCTCTGAGATTTGATTCAGATGTGAGCCGGGATGGAAATTAATCAGGGTGAGTCCCAGCTGGTGGCAGCGTTTCATCTCGTCGAGAAACGCCTGACGCGATATGGCGAGCTTGGCCGAATCAGGCGATCCGAGATTTATAAGAAAACTGTCGTGAGGCAGGATAAAGCGCGGATCGTAGCCGAGCGCCTGACAACGCTCACGAAACAGTTCGGCGTCGGCCGGAGTGATTTCAGCTGATTTCCATCGCGAAGGGTTGCGCGTGAACAAAGCGAAAGCCTTCATCCCGATTTCGCTGGCAAGAAGCGGAGCGTTGGCGATACTGCCTTCTACGGGCACATGTGCACCTATATATTTCATTCAGAGGATGGATGAGTGTGTGGTAAGAAGTTAAGCAACAGCATGCAATAATTTCGGCTGATGGCTTGTGAGATGCAAATTTAGCAAAAGAATTTAAGATGGTGCTCCCGCACAACATAAAAGTTTCCCCGTTTTGTAAAAAAAATAGGTGAAAAATACGTAAAATCAAAAGCATCCCGATTCTTGTTGTTTTATTCAGTGCTGCGAGATACCGCGAAACGCGGTCAATACAAACTCTAAAAACCGTATCCACAATACCCCGTCCGAACCGGACATATTATATAAACAGATTGACATTGGACGCCTCCGCCCGGTTCATGTATGTTGCAACTCCTCCGATGGTAACATTGTCGATAAGTTCCTCTTTCGAGATTCCCATCACGTCCATAGACATCTGACACGCGATAAATTCCACACCATTGGCTACGGCCATATCCCTTAGAGTTTCAAGCGACTCGATATTCTTCCGTTTCATTATATGGCGCATCATTCTTGAGCCGATGCCGAGCATATTCATCTTTGAAAGTTTGAGCTTCCGAGAACCGGACGGAAGCATCCTGTCGAACATGCGTCCGAAAACATCTTTCTTCGTTTGGGGCTTTTGGTCTTTCTTTATGGCATTGAGACCCCAGAACGTGAAGAATATGGTTGTCTTCTCGCCCGTGGCGGCGGCTCCGTTAGCAAGGACGAAGGTTGCCAGAGCCTTGTCAAGGTCATCGCTGAAGAGAATAAAGGACTTTCCTTTGCCTTTGTCTGATGTTTGTCTTGCCACTATTCCGGAATTTCCTTTTTCAACTGTTATGGTGTTTATGCCTTTCGCAGTTTCATGTGAAATAAAATTGTTGCCGGTTGATTCGCACCATGCTTGCGCGTCGCGGGCAAATCCAGGGTCGGTTGCCTCAATCAGTATCCTCTCGCCAACGGCTGAATCTTCAACTGCCTGTTTGAGTTTCATTATCGGGCCGGGACATGACAATCCGCATGCATTGATGCGCGTAACCGAGGTTTTGCTGGGAGCTGTTGCCGTCGGGAGAGTATGAGTATCGGTTGGATTGGGCGGACTGTCAGGCAATGAGGCCGTGGCATCACGATAGGTCTTTATGCCGCCAATAAGGTTGCGGACATTATTGAAGCCTCGCTGACGTAGAATATTCGAGGCAAGATAACCGCGGAGTCCCACACCGCAGTAGAGCACAACAGGTTTGTCGGCAGGGATGCGGTCCAACTGCGCGCGCATATCATCCAAAGGAATGTTGACGGCACCTTCAATCGCGCCTGTGGCAAATTCATCCGGAGTGCGGACATCAATCAAAGTGATTGTCTTTTTGTCCATATCCCGTAATTCGCGCCAATAAATAGGGGTCATACGGTCGGTAAGTATGTTTTGTGCGACATATCCTGCAAGGGCGACGGGGTCCTTGGCTGATGAATATGGCGGAGCATAGGCGTGTTCCGTTCGCGTAAGGTCATAGATTGTGCCATTGTTCTTTATGACTTGTGCGAAAAGATCAATACGTTTGTCAACCCCTTCATAACCCACAATCTGTGCGCCGAGCAAGCGGCCTGAATCCGGGGAGAAAATCACTTTTATGGTCATCGGGGTTGCTCCGGGATAATAGCCGGCATGTGAGTTGGGATGGATTGTTGCCGTAAGATATGGAACGCCGTCCTGTTTAAGCCGTTTGGCCGCCATCCCCGTTGCCGCTATTGTAAGGTCGAACACCTTTGCGACGGAAGTGCCTATCGCTCCTTCATATTTTTCCTTATCGCCGAATACCATATTGTCGGCAACGATTCTTGCCTGACGGTTGGCAGGACCTGCAAGATAGTTCATCCACGGCTTCCCGTCAATTGGATGGGGAAATTCTATCGCATCTCCTACGGCATATATGTCCGCATCGGATGTGCGCAGGTATTCGTTGACTGTTATGCCTCCCCTTTGTCCTGTCGCAAGACCCGTTTTAAGGGCGAGGGCGTTGGCCGGACGCACACCTATTGACAATATCACAATATCCGCCATCGCTTTTTCTCCGGAGGCAAAGCTGATCTCGATGGAGTCGTTCCTGCTTTCAAACCCCGTGACAGCAGTTTTTAGAAAAAGACTTACTCCCTTTTGAATAAGGTGTTGGTGTACCATTGATGCCAATGAATAGTCAATCGGAGCCATAACTTGATCCGACATCTCCACCACGGATACATGTGCGCCAGTCTCATGTAGGTTTTCTGCCATTTCTAGACCGATGAAGCCACCGCCGATAACAATTGCCCGGCGGACATTGTGTGTCGCCATATACTGCTTTATCGCATCGGTATCGGCTACATTCCGCAACGTGAAGATTCCAGGCAGGTCAATTCCCGGCAGGTCGGGACGAAATGGAACAGCACCCGGCGACAATAGAAGCCGATCGTAACTTTCTTCATATATTTTCCGATCAGATGTTCTGACTTCAACTGTCTTTCGGTCGGGACAGATGGCTGTGACTTCCGAATTTGTCCTGACATCAATTGCAAATCTCTGTCTGAACGCCTCCGGGGTCTGCACAAGCAGTTTGTCCCTGTCCTCTATTGTTCCCCCGATGTAATACGGAAGTCCACAGTTGGCATAGGAGATATGTTCCCCTTTTTCAAAAAGTATGATTTCGTCGTGTTCCGCTATCCTGCGGATTCTGGCTGCGGCAGTAGCTCCACCGGCCACTCCGCCCACTATGAGATGTTTCATATCAATTGTTTATCATTTTTTTTGCAAAGGTAAAGTGCCTTTTATAGACCGACAACAGATTTTTACTATCTTTGCATAGACAAAAGCTATTGATGATATGACAATACAGCAACTTCAATACATTATAGCCGTAGATAAGTTCCGTAGCTTTGCAAAGGCCGCGGACTATTGCGGCATCACACAACCTACGCTCAGCAAAATGGTTGCAAATCTTGAGGAAGAGCTGGATGTGAGAATTTTCGACAGGAGCAACAGGCATGTATCGCCGACAGATACGGGCACCCGGATAATAGAGCTGGCAGTCAAGGCTGTGTCCGATACAGAGCGGATTATCGCTTTGGTCAATGAAACAAAGAGCACACTGACGGGAGGACTCCACATGTCGGTAGGACCAAGTATCGCGCCGTACATTCTACCGGATTTTATCAGAATTTATGGAACGGAATATCCCGATGTAGAACTGTCTATTGAAGAACTACGGATCGAGAATATGTTTGAAGCACTACTTTTGGGTAGTGTCGACGTTGCTATCGCCATAGGCGGAGCGAAAAGAAAAGATATTCTTGAAATTCCGCTTTACACGGAACCGTTTATGGTATACCTGTCAGAACATTGTATAAGGAAACTGCCGTCATTCACTCCCGAACAGCTCAGTCATGAGGGTATGTGGGTGATGAAGGAGGCCCAATGCCTTAGGGAAAGTGCTTTCAGTTTCTGCAAAGCCCGGGAAACGGGTAAGCGTATCTATGAGGCTGGGAATATCGAAACGCTTGTAAGGGTTGTGGATGCAAACGGAGGTTTTACCATTATTCCTGAAATGCACCTCCCGCTTCTCAGTGAGCGTCAGCGGCAGAATGTAAGGCCACTGACAGGAGATTGCATGAGTATGCGTAAGGTATCCATGTACATACGCCATGATTATGTAAGGACTAAGGTGCTTAACAGTATTGTCGCAACTATGATAAAGGTTGTTCCGAAACGTATGTTAGACCCTTTTGTACTGAAAGGAGAAATACGCCTGTGAGACCTAATTGGCAACGAGAAAAGATGTGAAGAAATAGCCCAAAATAGATTATTGAATTTGTAATTTTGGCATTTCTGTATTCCACCGTTTTTGATTATTTTTGTACGTGAAGTTACAAAATTGAAGATTTGGAAACGCAAAAATCCACTACGGGAAGTCTCCGGCAGGTGTACTTCTCGAGATTGTAATAGGTAAAAACAGACAAATGAATGTAGTTGAAAATTTTTTAACACGGATTAAAAATCGCAAAATCATTTGCCATGACTTTTCACCAACTTCCACGAAAGTACACGTTTAGTACCCAGCCATCTACAAACGGTTCTGTAAATCAGTTGATTTGTCCAAATCCGAAAAAAATTGTAATTTTGCATGTCGTCCCGACGGCATGATGCCGTAGCGGCTGGCGGGGTGCTCGTGGCGAGTTGTCCCTCCGCGGCCGTGAGGCCATTGGAAAGGTAAGTTTAAGGGTTGACGCAACGATAGCGTTTTAAAACACGTGCAATTGATGAAAAAGGTAAAAGAAAAACTTTACGGACTCATAGGGTATCCGTTGGGCCATTCGTTCTCACAGAATTATTTCAACAGCAAATTCGAGGCGGAAGGCATCAGCGCACGCTACATGAATTTCGAGCTGCCCGACATCGGCGACCTGATGGAGGTGCTGTCTGAACATCCGAACCTCGACGGCCTCAACGTGACAATCCCATACAAGGAGCAGGTGATGGCTTATCTCGATGACATCGACCCGGTGGCTCAACGCATCGGAGCCGTAAATGTGATTCAGATTTTGCGCGGCAAGTCCGACAGCGATATGCGCCTTGTCGGCTTCAACAGCGATATCGCTGGCTTCACCAACTCAATCCGTCCGTTTCTGCGCCCGTATCATAAGGCCGCTCTCGTACTCGGCACCGGAGGTGCCTCCAAGGCCATCTGCTGCGGCCTTGAGGACCTCGGCATAAAGCCCCAGCTCGTGTCGCGCACGCCGCGCGAGGGGGTTATAGGTTATTCCGATCTTACTCCCGAGGTGATGGAGAGCCACAAGGTGATAGTCAACACCACACCGCTGGGTATGTATCCTCATGTCGACGAATGTCCTGACATTCGATATAATTGTCTCACTCCCGAGCATCTCTGCTACGACCTGCTCTACAACCCTGACGTCACGCTCTTCATGAAACGCGCCGCCGAGCATGGCGCCGTGGTGAAAAACGGCCTGGAAATGCTTCTGCTTCAGGCATTCGAATCGTGGGAAATCTGGACCGCGCGAAAATAGTCTGAAAGCAACATAGCCAGTCAAAAAAAATTACAACAGTCGCAATGAACAACTTCGGACGCTACGTCTACATCCTCGCTATCATGCTGATTGCCTTCCCCTTTCAGGCATTTGGCATATCTGATTTCATAACTCCCGCGCTTGCGCTTTTCGCCGGACTCGTGTTCGCGCTGATATTTCCCATGCCGTTTCCGAAATTCAATAAGAAAGGCTCGAAATATCTTCTTCAGGCTTCGGTGGTCGGACTTGGATTCGGCATGAACGTCGTCACGGCGCTGAAAAGCGGCTCCGAGGGAATGATGTTCACCATCGTGTCGGTAATCGGCGTGATGGCGTTCGGAATTCTGATCGGCATGTGGATGCATCTCAACCGCAAGACCGCCTATCTGATTTCGTCGGGCACGGCGATATGCGGCGGAAGCGCTATCGCTGCCGTCGGTCCGGTTCTGAAGGCCGACGACCACGAAATGGCCGTTTCGCTAGGCGTAATCTTCATACTCAACGCCATAGCGCTGTTCATCTTTCCTCCGATAGGCCACTATTTCGGGATGACTCAGGCGCAGTTCGGAACCTGGGCCGCTTCTCCTGGCCATACTCCTGTGGATTATCATCGGTGTGTCGAGTTTTATGGTAGTGATGAACACTATCGACTGATCCGGCAGTTCCGTATCCATTCTCAACCTCTCTCAAACCATTGAATTCAGTCGGAAATGAGCGTCAGGCGCCCCATATTGCCATCGATGCCGGCCCTCGGTGCTCTCGCGGCGCTGGTGGCCGGCATTTTAGCGGAATATTTTACCGAGGGTGCGGTGGTATGGCTGACCGTGGGCACCGTGGCTGCTACGCTAATCGCTTACGTGGCCGGCCAGCGCCGCATTGCCGCACTCGGGCTGTTCGCCGTGCTCGGGATGGCGGCGTATACGCTTGCACGGCCTCCACGGGTCGACATCCCGGAGACGGGTATTACAGTTGCGGTGACGGCGCATGTGGCCCACGCGCGGCAGAACGAGCTTAACCAGCGGCTTGTGCTCGAAGTGGAAGAGGGGGCATGGAAGGGAGTCCGCCTGTTGGTCTATAGTCATGCGCTCACACCGGTAGTAGGACGTGGCGACCGCATTTCCGCGCAGTTGCATCTGATGCCGCCCGATGTCGGTTTCAAGGTGCCCGACGAGTTTTCCATGGTCCCATACTGCCGTTCACACCACATTGCCGCGATAGCCCACTGCGGTGAGGGGGCTATCAGGGTTGTGGGGTATGCTCCGGATTGGTCTGACCGACTGAGCGCTTGGCGCGAAAAAATCGCGGACTTCATATTTTACCGCACTGGCCTGCGGCCGGACACGGCCGAGATGCTGTGCGCGCTGCTGACGGGATGCGACGACTTTCTCGACGAAAATATCCGTGCGGAATTCACCACTGCCGGACTTGCCCATGTGCTTGCTCTAAGCGGCACCCACCTCGCCGTCATAGCTATGCTTCTCGGTCTGCTTCTTATCCCCCTGCGCATGGTGGAGCACAGGAGGCTTGCCGGAGCGGTGCTTCTTGCCTGCCTGTGGGGATATGTGGCGCTCACTGGAGCCTCGCCCTCGGTGGTCAGAGCCTGTCTGATGGTGTCGATTGTGGCGTTTGGCCGATTCAACTCTATGTCTGGCAACCCGCTAAACAGTCTGTGTGTCGCCGGTATTCTTATCCTGATTTTTGACCCTGAGGCACTTTTCATGCCCGGTTTTCAGCTTTCGTTTGCGGCCGTGGCGGGCATTCTGATGTTCGGCGCGAAAATCCGCGATCTCGGCGGCCGTAGTCAGTGGGGGCGCCTGCTGCTGGGGTGGGGAGGTGTCTGCATTGCCGCTGTGGCAGGCACAGCTTTGATTTCCGCATGGCATTTCCATGAGTTCCCGCTGCATTTTCTCGCCTCTAATCTGCCTGTCGGCCTGCTCCTCCCCTGGTTCATGGGTCTGGGGATACTTAAAATGGCCTTTGCGGTCGCAGGCATCCACGCCGCGTGGCTTGCTGGAACGCTTAACGCCATTTACGACGTGATGACCGCCACGGCGCAATGGGTGGGAGACCTCGGATTCTCGTCGGTCAAAGGGTTGTATTTCAGTGCGTGGTGGCTTGTGCCATATTTCCTGGCGTTGATTCTGCTGTGGCGCGCGTGGGAGCAGCGGCGCCTCCTTCCGGCAATAGGTGCGGGCTTCGTCGCTGTCGGAGCGGTCATCGTCGCACTTCTTATTCCCGATGGGCAACGAAACACCGAAAGCTACGCTATTTACGATTATTACGCCACGACTTTGCTGTTGCGCGACGGCCGGGAGGTCTGGTTTGTGACCGACGCCTCGGAAAAATACCATCAGTCGCTGATAGAGCGCACCTCTTTCCGTCTCGACGAGTATTACTCGCGCAGAGGAATCGACTCAGTGAAGGTTGTGAGCAGCCTCAGGCATTCTCACTTCCGTGCCGACGGAAAGCGGTGGACTACGCCCGAAAGCGAAGTAGTGCTTCTCAACGCCGACTGGCGTCAACTTTCCGACAATGAAATCCGTGCGGGTGTTGCCCCCGTCAGCGACAGGAAACTCATACTGCTGGTTACCACCGGCTTCCGTGGTGATTTGCCGAAAATATGCCGTATGAGCGGAGCCGACCGCATAGCCATATCGCGGCGGCTCTCGGAGGAGCGGCGTGAGAAACTGGCTGAGGCGTTGGAATCCGCAGGAATACCATTCGCCATCGGGCTTGAAGGTGAACTTTGAGGGTGGAGGCCCTCCGGGAGTCTTATCGGCCGAGACTGCTTAGACCGCGCCGGAAGTGAGGCGAATCATATTCCTGCCGGTCGACGACGCGGCCGGCATACTCTACAAGGTCAATATCGATTATTATTTTTCCTTCGGCCTTATCGGCTGGTGTGCGGCCGCGCTTACGTTCATATGCTTTGAATTTCGACTCCAGAACGGCGCTGTCAAAGGCAGTTGTGCCATAAACTACCGCGTTAAGATATGTTCCTGCGGCGGTTGTGCCGTCGGGGGCTTCGGTTGGCGTCTCATATGGAGTTGTCTCCACCCCCGCAGGCATGAATCTCCGCAGCCATACCAGGGCGCGGGAAACCTCCTCCGCACGGTTCTCGACATTGCTGCCGATGCTTATCGTGATGCTTTTCAATGCCATTGCTCTCGGGGTATCGGTTCAGATATTCTGGTCTACGCCGCGTATGCTCAGGGCTATGCGTCCGCGGCGGATGTCGATGTCGACGACTTTCACCATCACGTGCTGGTTTAGTTTCAGTACCTGCGACGGATGACCGATGCGCTTCCCTTCGGCGAGCTGCGATATGTGTATCAGTCCGCTCTTGTGAATGCCGAGGTCCACGAATGCTCCGAAATCCGTGATGTTGTTGACGATTCCGGGTAGTATCATCCCCTCGCGCAGGTCGTTGATGTCGGAAATCGACTCGTCGAAGCTGAATGCGGATGCCTTTTGGCGCGGATCGCGGCCGGGCTTCTCAAGTTCGGAGATTATGTCGGCGAGTGTTTCCAATCCGGTGTCTGCATCCGTGTAGGCCGCGATGTCAACGGCCTTGATTGCCGCGGGTGAATGGATGAAGTCGTCGAGCGGCATCCCGGCGTCGGCTGCCATGCGGGCCACAAGCGGGTAGCGCTCGGGATGTACGGCTGTATTGTCGAGAATGTTTTTACCTGTGGGCACGCGCAGAAAGCCGGCCGCCTGCTCGAATGCTTTCGGGCCCATGCGCGGCACTTTCCTGATGGCTTCGCGCGATGGAAAATCACCGTGCTCGGCTCGGTAGGCAACGATGTTGGAGGCGAGAGTGTCGCCAATGCCCGATACGTAGGCAAGCAGTTCGCGCGACGCGGTGTTCACGTCGATGCCTACGGAGTTGACGCATGAGGCAACGGTCATGTCGAGGCTTGCCTTGAGTTTGGTCTGGTCGACATCGTGCTGATACTGGCCCACGCCGATGGCCTTCGGGTCGATCTTTACGAGTTCAGCCAGAGGATCCATGAGTCGGCGCCCTATGGAGACGGCTCCGCGCACGGTGACGTCGTGGTCGGGGAATTCCTTGCGCGCCAGGGCGGAGGCAGAGTAGACCGATGCGCCGTTTTCGTTTACCACGAAAATCTCCACTTCGCGGGGATAACGCAGCGATTTCAGAAACCGCTCGGTCTCGCGGCTGGCGGTACCGTTGCCAAGCGAGATAGCCTCGATGTCGTAGCGGGCTACAAGGCGCAGAACCGTTTTTGCCGCGCCTTCGATGTCGGAGGCGGGCGGGGTGGGATAAATTACGTCGTGGGCGAGCAGATTGCCGTTGGCGTCGAGACATACCACTTTGCATCCTGTGCGGAAACCGGGATCGACACCCATGATGCGTTTTGATCCGAGCGGAGCGGACAGCAGAAGCTGCCGCAGATTGTCGGCGAATGTGTCGATGGCTGCCGAGTCGGCGCGGAGTTTCGCCTCGGCGGCAAATTCATTTTCGATAGCAGGACGCATAAGGCGCCGGTAGGCGTCGTCGATGGCGTCGAGAATCACGTCCTGACATTCCTCCGAGCCGTTTGACTTGAGAAAGATGGGGTAGAGGCGGCCGAGGGTGCGCTCGTTGTCAACGTCGATGCTCACCTTCAGAATTCCTTCGGCTTCGCCACGCCGCATAGCGAGGTAGGCATGCGAGCCAACGCGCCGCAAGGGTGCGGAAAAATCGAAATAGTTGGCGTAGTTCGCTCCTTCCTCCTCTTTCCCTTTCACCGCTTTGGATGATATTACGGCGAAGCGGCGGAACTGGTCGCGCACGCGCGAGCGGGCAGCCTCCGATTCGTTCACCCACTCGGCTATGATGTCGCGGGCCCCTTTTATGGCTTCGTCGGCGGTAGCGACTTTTTCACCGGTGAATTTTGCTGCCGCGCGGCCTACTTCGGGCGTACGTTGGGCCATAATGATTTTGGCAAGCGGTTCCAGACCGGCTTCACGGGCCATCTGGGCGCGTGTACGTCGTTTCGGTTTGTAGGGAAGATAGATGTCCTCGAGCTCCGAGGGGTCGAGCGTAGCGAGGATACGCTCCTCGAGTTCGGGTGTGAGTTTCTCCTGGCTGCGTATGGTTTCAAGGATATATGCGCGCCGCTTTTCGAGTTCGGCAAGTTCGGCCGCGCGCTGCTCGATGCGGAAAATCGCCACCTCGTCCATATTGCCGGTGGCTTCCTTACGGTAGCGGCTGATGAACGGGATTGTAGCGCCATCGGCAAGAAGGTTGATGACGGCCGTGACGTGGGCCGGATTCACTCCGAGTTCCCGGGCAATGATGGCGTCGGGCGTGGTGGCGTATTGCATGGATGAGTAGTATAGGAAAATCAGCGCGAACGCAGCGTGATCAGTGTGATTTCGGGAGTAGCGCCCATGCGCATGGGAATGCCTACGGTTCCGGCGCCGATGTTTACGTACAGGTGGCGGCTCCCGGTGGAATCGGAATATAGGCCGCCCCACGTGGGATAACGCCAGGCTGCTGGCGAGAGGCCGCCCAGTTCAATCTGCATGGCGTGTGTGTGGCCCGAAAGAGTAAGGGCCACGTTGGCGTCACGGGTCTCAGCGATAGAATCGACCCAATGCTGAGGATTGTGTGTCAGCAGGATTTTCGAGTTGGAGTCGGCAAGCCGGGGATATGCTCTGGAAAGAGAACCATAGATGGTGAATGGGGGGGCACCGATGTTCTCCACTCCAATCAGGGCAATTGAATCGTTGCCGCGTCGAAGCCATTCCGTTTCGTTGAGGAGCAGACGCATGGGCGTGTGTCGGTAAAAGTCATACAGGCGCTGCATGTTGTCTGCCTTCCGGGCCGGGGAGGGCCAGTCGAGATAGTCGCCGTAGTCATGGTTGCCGAGTATGGCGTAGACGCCCATCGGTGCATCGAGGCGGCTCAGGGGGCCGATGAATGGCTTCATCTCGTCGGAGCGGCGGTTTACGATGTCGCCGGTGAATACGATAACATCCGCGTTGAGTGCGTTGATGCTGTCCACAAGTTCCGCGACGAACGTCGTGTCGGAGCCGAATGTGCCGGTATGGAGGTCTGAAAACTGGGCAATTGTCATACCGTCGAATGCCGGGGGAAGATTTTCCACCGGAACTTCAACATGGCGCACATCGATACGGTAGCGGTTTATCAGCGCTCCCCACCACATTGCTGCGAATAGAATCGCACACAGTCCGATGCCGGTTTTTGTTAGCCAGTGCAGCCGGTTGCGTCTGAGGAGCCGAGGCACTGAGGCTATCAGGTCGACAACCATCCCGACGTATTTCGAGGCGTAGACGCTGAGCCATGCAAAAAGCGTCCACATTTTTATGGCCAGGGTCTGCTCCGAGCCGAAGCGGGCCGGCAGGCACATGGCCACAACCATCAGTGCCACAAGTGCTATTGAACTCCATAGAGTAAGCCGGCTCCATAGCGGGTTTTGGCATCTCCGGCGCGTCTGCACGTAGATATAAGCGTCGGCAATGATGCCGACACAAAGCAGAACGGCGAGAGCAAGCAGAGGGGCACGCATGGAGTGGAGGAAAATCAGATGTCGGAGGGGTGGAGCGCTGCGAGCTTGTTGCGCAACGGGTTGGCATACATGCGCATGATCTGGTCGCGCATGAATTCGCGCTCTTCGGCCGAAACGTCGGGAAGGTCAACTTTGTCGAGCTGCGACTCGATATAGCTGTTGAAGGCCTCCACTTCGGCCGGGGAATACTCTGAGGCGAAGCGGCTGCTACCTTCCACCCGGTCGAATGCAATGTAGTTGACCGGATAAATGCGGTAGTTGCGGTGGATTTCGGAATCGATAATGGCGCATACGCGGTGAACGACTTCCACCTTGTCGGGGTTCTCTGCCATGGACTTCAGCTGCGGATTGATACACGGGCAGAAGGCGAAATTAACGCGGCCTTTGTACTGAAGGATGCCCGTCTCCATGCTGAACAGGTCGTCGCGCTGCGATTTCTTGAATTCCGGGTCGCGGCGGCGTGCAAGGAATTCGCGGGCCTTCAGATAATCGTTGGGGTCGTATTCGTAGGATATGGACAGAGGTGTGATGTTCAGCCCCATGAGCCGTTCGGCCATGAATTCGGAGTCGCCGCTGAGAGCGAGCATTTTGATTACACTTTCCTGGGTAAGGTCGTTGGAATCCTTCGCGCGCCCCTCGCGCTGGGCGAGCCATACCGACTGGTGTTTCTCGCCGATGCAGTAGCGGATGTAGCCCGAGAGCTGCTTTGCGGCCTCAAGAGCTTTGGTAAGGCGCAGATTGCGCTTTACGATGATGCCCTTGTTGAGCCTTACGAGGTTCTCGATCCAGGGGTAGATAAGCAGGTTGTCGCCGAGAGCCACCTCCTGTGCGGGAAGTCCGTGGCGAATCATCACAAGACCGAGAAACGATGCGTCGAGCACTATGTCACGGTGGTTGGAAATGAACAGCGCGTTGTGGCCGGGGCAGATGTTCGCCTCTCCGCTTTCGCTTACGCCAGCGGTGGTCTTGCGCTCGAGCAGTTCGAGAATGCCGAGCATCACCGTGTGCTGGAACTCGTCTTTGCCGCGCAGAGCGGTGAGCTGCGATACCAGCGAGGGGTAGTCTGCGTCGGGCATTACGTACTTTATGGCGTTTTCAAAGCCCGGTTCAGCCACGAGCTGCTTCATGTGGCTTTGAAATTCGCTGTCGTCGAAAGGGGCTATATCCTGAAATTCTTCCTTCATAATTTGCATGACTTGCATAATTTGCAGGGCAATTTGAGGCAAATTTACAAATACCCTGCTAAATCTTAAAAACTTCACGACCCTTTTAGGTTAATTTAATAATGTGCAAAGAAGGCCGTGAAATGTGCAATTTGAGGTCAGAATGTTGATATAGGCCGATTTATTGCTCTGCGTAGGAGAGCACGGTGGGACTCTCTACGTCCACGCCGAACTCTTTGGCACGGGCCATTATGGCACGGGCAAGGCGCGGTTTGAGCTCTTCTGGACAGTAGCGGAAATATGCTTCGGCAGCACGCACATGGGCGGCGTCGGGCATAGGGTACTCGCGGCGCTCGGGAAGCCCGAACACTGAATCCGGAAGTTCTTTTTTCTCTTCGTAGGAAATACGGTCGGTCATGGGGAAGGATTGTTTTAAAGTTATCATTTCCTAAACAATCCGGCCGCCCGGATAGTTTAACGGGCGGTAATCAGATGGTGAGCACAAACGTCTCAAGCCAGATGCACACCATGCCGGCTATATATCCCAGGAAGGCCAGCCACGTGATTTTCTTTGCGTACCAGAGGAAGGGAATCTTCTCGATGCCCATGGCCACAACGCCGGCGGCCGAGCCGATGATGAGCATGGAGCCCCCCACGCCGGCGCAGAATGAGAGCAGATGCCAGAACAGGCCGTCCTCCACGAAGTAGGCTGCATAGGCCGGATCGGCGGTAGCGGCGATCATGTCGGGCGTCATTACTGGATACATGTTCATGCAGGCGGCTACCAGGGGTACATTGTCGACAATCGACGAGAGCACGCCTATCACGCCGTTGATGATGTATGGCTGATGGAATGTCGAGTCGAGCCACATGGCCAGATGGTTGAGGATTCCTGCCTGCTGGAGCGCGCCTACAGAAAGAAGGATGCCGAGGAAGAAGAGGATGGTTGACATGTCGATATGGCGCACTACCTGCGAGATGCGGCCCTCGATTTTGCCGTCGAGGCGGTAGCGGCGCACGATTATCTCGGTGAGCAGCCACAGAAGGCCGAGCGAAATCAGAATGCCCATGTAGGGAGGGAGATGTGTGATTGACTTGAATAGGGGCACGAACAGCAGTCCGGCCATGCCGCAGACCAGGATAAGGATGGAGATTCTGCCGTGGTGGCGGCTCATCTCGTAGCCGATGCGCTGGTCGATGGCGTTGAGCTGCTCCATGGGCTCGTTTTTGATGGCGCGCGAGGCTATGAATGTCGGTATCACTACTGAGATGAGCGAGGGAATAATCAGATTGACGATAAGGCTTACCGACGATACGTAGTTCTTCATCCAAAGCATAATCGTGGTTATGTCGCCGATGGGCGACCATGCGCCGCCCGAGTTTGCCGCCAGGACTATGACGCATGCAAAGAGCCAGCGCTCCTTCTGGTTGGAGAGCATGCGCCGGAGCATCATCACCATGATGATGGTGGTGGTCATATTGTCGAGTATACTCGAAAGGAAAAACGCCACGAAAGCCAGCACCCACATCAGGCCGCGTTTGTTTTTCGCGTTTATGTGCCTTACGATGATGTTGAAGCCTCCATAACGGTCGATAAGCTCCACTATGGTCATGGCGCCGATGAGGAACACCACTATCTCGCACGTGTCGCCCAGGGCAATGATTAGGTCTTCCGACAGATTGGGGTCGTGGCCGCCCATGGCATAGACTGCCCAGAGCAGGCCGCACATCATCAGTGCGAATGTGGCTTTGTTGATGTTAATCACGTGCTCGAGGGCTATCATGAGGTAGCCCGCCACGAAGAGCACAATCATCAGCGTAATCATCGGGGTACGGGGAGTAGACACTGTCGTGCCGGGGGCGCGGCGCGACGGTTGAAACGGTTTGGGTTGGTTTACAATAAGTGACTGTTCAAAATAATTTTGAGCGGTTACTCATCGCAAATATACGATTAATTGGCGAAAAATTTCCGTAATTATTCGCGATGCGCTGTAAATGCCAATTTCTTATCCGATTTGCCAAATGCAATCCCGATGATATGCCGGAGGTGGCCGCCCTGGCTCCTCAGAGCCGTCAGTCGATACGCCGGATTGAGGCGCCGAGTGCGTTGAGGCGCTCGTCGATGTTCTCATATCCGCGATCGATCTGCTCGATATTGCCTATTGTGCTGGTGCCTTTGGCCGACATCGCCGCAAGAAGCAGGGCGATACCCGCACGGATGTCGGGCGAGCTCATATTGTTGGCGCGGAGGGTGAACTTATGGTCGTGGCCGATGACCACGGCGCGGTGGGGGTCGCACAGAAGTATCTGGGCGCCCATGTCGATGAGGCTGTCGACAAAGAAGAGGCGGCTCTCGAACATTTTCTGGTGGATAAGCACACTGCCGCGGCACTGTGTGGCCACAACGAGCATCACGCTGAGCAGGTCGGGGGTGAGGCCGGGCCATGGAGCGTCGGCTATGTTCATGATTGAACCGTCGAGCGAAGTCTCGATGATATAACTTTCCTGGGCAGGCACGTAGATGTCGTCGCCTCGCTGCTCCAGGCGGATGCCGAGCCGGCGGAAGCTCTCGGGGATAATGCCGAGATTGCGGTAGCTCACTTTCTTTATGGTGAGCTCGCTGCGCGTGATGGCCGCCATGCCGATGAAGCTGCCTACCTCGATCATATCCGGGAGAATCGTATGCCGGATTTCAGGTCCGTGCTCGCGCCATAGGTCGGGTTGGCCGTCGATGGTGAGCAGATTCGAGCCTGTGCCGTAAATGGTATAGCCGATTTTCTGCATGAGCGAGCAGAGCTGCTGCACGTAGGGCTCGCATGCGGCATTGTAGATGGTGGTTGAGCCTGTGGCGCACGCGGCGGCCATAAGGATATTGGCCGTACCGGTCACGGAGGCTTCGTCGAGAAGCATGTAGCAACCCCTGAGATGTTTTTCCGGGATTGTCAGAAGGTATGCCTTGAGAGTCGGGTCATATTCGTATGCGGCACGGAGATTCATGAAACCCTGGATATGGGTGTCGACTTTGCGGCGCCCGATTTTGTCGCCTCCCGGTTTGGGGAAATATGCCTTCCCCATGCGGCCCAGCAGCGGGCCGACCACAAGCACCGATCCTCGCAGGCGTGCGCACCGCTTCACGAAATCCTCGCTCATGGCATATCCGGCGTCGATATTCCGGGCACAGAAGGTGTAGAGTCCGCGCCGGTGGCGCGTGATTTCCACTCCGAGCATGCCCAGGAGCCCGATGAGGTTTTTGACGTCGCTAATTTCGGGTACATTGTCGATTGTGACCTCGCGCGATGTCAGCAATGTGGCGCTGATTACCTGCAATGCCTCGTTTTTTGCACCCTGGGGTACGATTTCGCCGCTGAGCGGCCTGCCGCCTTCGATTATGAATGATGCCATGGATGGGTTGTGGATTTCTGTATGTTTTTTTTATCCGATATGGATTACTTCGGGGTGAAGCGTGACGCCGAAACGCTCGGCGACGCGATTGATTACAGCCTGCTCGAGAGCCACTACGTCGGCTCCGGTTGCCCGGCCGGTGGCGTTGACGATTACGAGCGGTTGCGCGGGCCAGAGAGCGGCCCCTCCGCGGGTGAGCGGTTTGCACCCGGCCTTGTCGATGAGCCATGCGGCCGAGAGCTTGACATAGCCGGAGTCGAGACGATGTCCGGGCATCGGGGTGTCGCTCTGCGCTTGCATGCGCTCGAATTCTTCAGAGCTTACCACCGGATTCTTGAAAAAGCTGCCGGCGCTGCCGGTCTGTGCGGGCGAGGGAAGTTTGGCGTCGCGCAGGGCGATTACCTCCTGCCGGAGCACTTCGGGGGTAAGAGTCTGCGGTTCGGAGTCGCCGAAGGCTTTCTGGAGTGCGGCGTAGCTTAGCACTGGCTGCGGACGTGTGGACAACTCCAAGACGGCCTCGTAGACGATGAGCGAACCCGGGCCGTCGAGATGCTTGAACATAGAGTCGCGGTAGCCGTAGCTGCAATCGGCGTTTGATAGCGAAATGGTGCGCCCTGTGGCGGTGTCAAAGGAGCGTATCTCCACCGCCACATCCTTCCATTCGGTGCCGTAGGCTCCTACGTTCTGCACCGAGGCTCCGCCAACCTCGCCGGGGATGCCCGAGAGGTTTTCGATGCCCCACAGACCGCGGGCGCAGGCTTCGCGGCAGAGGTCGTCGAGCGTTACGCCGGCTGCTGCGGTGCAGACCACGCGGCCTTTGGCGTCGGGAGCGGAAAATTCCATGTGGGCAGAGCGGCAGTGAAGTACCGTCCCGTCGTAGCGCGGACTGACAAAAAGCATGTTGCTGCCGCTACCTATGGGAAGAACGTCGGCGAGCATCCCGCTTTCGTAAAGCGTGGCCAGGTCGTCGGCGTTGTCGTATTCAATCAAACGGCCACATCCGGCCTTGAGGCCGAATGTGGTCATTCGTGTAAGGTCGTAACCTTCGTGTATATCAATCATATTAACTGATGAGGGAGAGGGGGAGGGGCGGGCGTCAGCCGCCGAAATTGTCGTAGTGGATGTTGGCGGGATCTACGCCGAGCGAGTCAAGCATGCCGTTAACGGCCTTGCTCATCGGGCCGGGACCGCACATGTAGTATTCGATATCCTCGGGCGACTCGTGGTCCTTGAGGTATGTGTCGTATATTACCTGATGCACGAATCCGGGGGTGTATTTCACTCCTGCGGCGTCGGCTGTCGGATCGGGGCGGTCGAGAGCCAAATGGAACTTGAAGTTGGGGAACTCCTTTTCAAGCTGCAGGAAGTCGTCGAGATAAAATACCTCGTTGAGGGCGCGGGCTCCATAGAAGTAGTTCATCTTGCGGTCGGTGGTCTTGAGCGTTTTGGTCATATGCATGATCTGCGCGCGCAGGGGGGCCATACCGGCGCCTCCGCCAATCCACATCATCTCGTTTTTGGTGTCGAAAATCGGGTGGAAGTCGCCGTAGGGGCCGCTCATCAGCACTTTGTCGCCGGGCTTGAGAGTGAAGATATAGCTCGATGCGATACCGGGGTTCACATCCTTGAAGCCCACTTCGGGTTTCGGCTTGAACGGCGGTGTGGCTATTCGCACGGTGAGCATGAAGCGGTCGCCTTCGGCCGGATAGTTGGCCATGGAGTAGGCGCGGACCGTTGTCTCGGTGTTGACGCACTTGAGGTTGAACAGTCCGAATTTTTCCCATGCCGGCAGATATTCCTTGCCGATCGAGGCTTTGTCGATGTCCTTGTCGTAGTCGATGGAGAAGGGTGGAATCTTGATCTGGGCGTAGGAGCCGGGGATGAAGTTCATGTGCTCGCCTTCGGGGAGAGCCACGATAAATTCCTTGATGAATGTGGCGACATTGTTGTTCGACACCACGGTGCACTCGTATTCCTTGATGTCGAGCACTTCGGCCGGAACCTTGATGTCAAGGTCGCCCTTCACTTTCACCTGGCAGGCGAGTCGCCAGTTGTCTTTAATCTCCTTGCGGGTGAAGTGTACGGCTTCGGTGGGGAGAATCTCGCCGCCACCTTCGGTGACGCGCACCTTGCACTGGCCGCAGCTGCCTTTGCCGCCGCAGGCCGAAGGGAGGAAAACGTTTTCGGTGGCCAGTGCCGAGAGAAGCGGACGCCCGGATTCGACGCTCACCTTGCGGTCGTCGTTGATGGTGACGGTCACTTTGCCCGAGCTGACCAGGAAGTGCTTGGCCACGAGGAGCACTATAACCAGCAGAAGGGTAATCACTAAGAAAATACCTATTCCCGACAGAAGGGTGGCGCCCATGGGCGACGTTGCGAGTGTAGTCATTCTGTTGTGTTGCTAATCAGATTTTGATGCCGAGGAAGCTCATGAAGGCGATGCCCATCAGAGCGCAGATTATGAAGGTGATGCCGATGCCGCGCAGGGGGGCCGGAACATTGGAATAGGAGGCCACGCGCTCACGGATGGCGGCGATTGCCGAAATGGCCAGAAGCCAGCCGATACCCCAGCCGGCGCCGGCGCATGTGGCGGTCCATACGCTGTCGAATCCGCGCTGCTGCATGAAGAGCGAACCGCCGAGAATGGCGCAGTTCACGGCTATAAGAGGCAGGAAGATGCCGAGCGACGCGTAGAGCGATGGCGAATATTTCTCTACGGCCATCTCGACGAGCTGGGTCATCGATGCTATTACGGCGATGAACATGATGAGCGAGAGAAAGCTGAGGTCTACGTCGGCGAAATCAGGCCCGAGCCAGCTCAGTGCGCCTGCCTGGAGTACGTAAGTTTGGAGCAGGTAGTTGATCGGGAGGGTGATGACCAGCATGAAGGTTACGGCTACGCCCAGACCGAAGGCGGTCTTTACGTTTTTCGACACGGCCAGGAATGAGCACATGCCCAAAAAGTAGGCGAACACCATGTTGTCGACGAAAATCGACCGTATGAACAGATTCAGGTTTTCCATCTGCGGTAGATATATGTATTCTGTTGTCTTCTAAAGGGTAGGGGGGTATGGCTCTGCCTCAGGTTATTTCTCCTGCAGCTCCTTGTTGTGGGCGCGGTGTACCCAGATTATGCATGCCACCACTATGAGAGCCATGGGGGGGAGAATCATCAGGCCGTTGTTGGCGTAGCCGGCGTCGTAGAAGCATTGGGGAACCACCTGGAATCCCATCAGAGTGCCGCTGCCGAGCAGTTCGCGGAAGAAGGCCACTATTACGAGCACGAGCGAGTAGCCGATGCCGTTGCCCACACCGTCGAGAAACGACGGCCAGGGCTTGTTGCCCATGGCGAAGGCCTCGAGGCGTCCCATCAGGATACAGTTGGTTATGATCAGCGACACGAATACCGAGAGCTGGCGGCTGACGTCGTATGCGAATGCTATTAGCAGCTGGTTGACGATGATTACCAGTGCAGCCACCACCACGAGCTGCACGATGATGCGGATATTGGTGGGGATGGTGTTGCGCAGCAGTGAGATAATCACGTTGGAAAAGGCAAGCACGGCGATTACCGAGATACCCATCACCAGCGCCGGCTCAAGTTTGGCCGTTACCGCCAGCGCGGAGCAGATGCCGAGCACCTGTACCACTACGGGGTTGTCCTTCGAGAAGGGGTTGAAGAAAATATCCTTGTTTTTGATTTTTTCTGCCATGACAGGGAGAATTCAAAATGTGTGAAATCAACTTGTTAAGTGTGTGCGGTCCGGATGGAATGGCCGGCGCTTCAGCGGGCTGACTTTTCGAGGTAAGCGCGGTAGGGGCTGAGGCAGTCGCCGAGCATGGCGCTGACACCCTTGGAGGTGATAGTGCCTCCGGAGATGCCGTCGACGTAGTCGGCGTCGCCTTCGGGTTTCATCCCTTTCTTCACGACCTCGACGGGGAGGAACTGGCCGCTTTTGAAAATTTCTTTGCCTTCAAATTGGTCGGTGAATGCCGGTTTCGTTATCTCGGCGCCCAGTCCCGGGGTCTCTCCCTGATGGTCGAAGAAGGCGCCGTAGATGGTTGTACCGTCGCTGTCGATGGCCACATATCCCCAGATCGGGCCCCAGAGGCCCATTCCGGCGAGCGGAAGCACATATTTGGTGGCTCCGTCGGCCATAGTGCAGACATACACGGGGAGCTTGCGCTCGGCGGCCGGCTTTTTGGCCTCGGCGGCCACGTCGACGGCGAATGCCTGGTTGCCTTCGGCTACTATGTTGCCCTCGGTATCAACAATCAGTTGCGAGGTTACGGTGGTGTTGAAGGTCTCGACTACGTCGGAGCGGTCTGTAGCCACATGGACCGACATGAGAATCTGCCTCATCTTGTCGGCGTCGGCGTTCTCCTGCTGGCGGCTTTTAAGCCCCATGGCGGTGAATGCCAGGGCGGCTCCCACCACAATCACCATTACGGTGATGTAGACTATGGTGTAGACGTTGCTTTGCTTGTTGATCATATCGTGGTTATGATGATTGTCTGTTCAAATTCTTTGGGTTGTGGCGATCAGCGTTTCACGCGGCTCAGACGGCGACGCACGTTGGATTCGACCACGCAGTAGTCGATAAGCGCAGCAAGCGCGTTCATAAGCAGCACGGCCAGCATGGCTCCTTCGGGGTAACCGGTATTGTAGGTGCGGATGATTATGGCGATAGCTCCGACCAGGAAACCATAGATGTATTTGCCGGTGTTTGTGCGGCATGCCGTCACGGGGTCAGGGGCCATGAACACGGCTGCAAAGGCGAATCCGCCAAGGCAGAGCTGATCGGCCACCGAAAGGAAGGATGCCGGATAGGTAGGCGTTGCGAATGCGTTGGCAATCAGCGCCATGACAGCGCCTCCTGCGAATACCGACAGGATGATGCGCCAGCTGGCTATGCCGGTGAGCAGCAGTATGGCCGCGCCCACGAGGATGAACAGCGTGGAGGTTTCAGCAAACGAGCCGGGCATCAGGCCCAGAAACATCTGCCAGGTGGTGAGCGGTTCGCTGGTGAGGGTGGTCATAGCCTGGGCAACCTCGGCATGCGAGCCAACGGTAGCTGATGCCAGCTGTCCCAGCGGGGTGGCGCCGGTGAAGCCGTCGGGAGCTTGGCCGCCGAAGCCGAGCATCGGGCTGAGCGACACGAACACGCCGTCGCCGCTCATCTTGGCCGGATAGGCGAAGAAGAGGAAGGCGCGTGTCACCAGGGCCACATTAAATATATTGTAGCCGGTTCCGCCGAACACTTCTTTTACGAAAATCACGCTGAAGGCTGTGGCTACGGCAATCATCCATAGCGGCGTCTCGATGGGGCATATCATGGGAATGAGAAGTCCCGTCACGAGAAATCCCTCCTGAATTTCCTCCTTGCGCCACTGTGCGACAACAAACTCAATGCCGAGGCCCACTACGTAGCTTACCACGATGCGCGGAAGCACGGCGAGAAATCCGTAGAACAGCAGGCTCCAGAAGGGGAACTCGGTCTGACCGCAGGCCAGCCAGTGCTGGTAGCCGGTGTTGTACATGCCGAAAAAGAGGCAGGGGAGCAGCGCCAGCACCACGATAATCATCGTGCGCTTGGAGTCCATGCTGTCGTGGATGTGCACGCCCGAGGCCGAGGTCTCGTTGGGAGTGAACAGGAAGGTGTCGAATCCGTCGAACACCGAGCGGAAGGCATGGAGTCTGCCACCCTCGCTGAAGTGCGGACGGGCTTTGTCGAATATTTTCTTTAGTGCTTTCATATCTGATGTTTCACATCGGTGCTGATTGGTTCAAGTTCTTATTCAAGCTCTTTGCGCAGATAGTCGAGGCCTTCGCGCACGATTTTCTGCAACTCGAGCTTCGAGGTGTCGACGTATTCGGCCAGCGCGAAATCCTCCGGTGCCACCTCGTAGATGCCGAGCTGCTCCATGCGGTCGATGTCGCGGGCTATGATGGCCTTTATGAGATATTCGGGGAGAATGTCGAGAGGAACGACGTCGTCATACTGCCCGCTCATTATCATGGCGCGGCGGCCGCCCAGAAGGCGGGCGTCGGGGTTGAAAAGCTTTTTGGCGAGGAAATGGCCGGGAAACGAGCGGCTTGTGCTCATCTTTTTTGGCGATACGGAAGCCCATCCCATGAATTCGTCGGCATCGTCGCCTTCGGGAATCACGGTGACCTGCGTGTAGGGATAGCGCAGGTAGCCGTCGGCTCCGGCGTTCACTCCGGTGAGCACGTTGCCAGAAATAACGCGGTGGTGGCGTCCGTCGGCCTTTACTTCTCCCTTCAGCAGCTCGATGAGCGAGGCTCCGATAAGGGTTTCGACCATCTTGGGCGTCTCGATTTCAGACCCGGTGAGAGCCACGGTGGTGGAGCAGGGCACAATACCCGTAAAGGCGAGCATGCCGATGCGCATCAGGGTGTCGAGCGTAAGGGTCATTACGGTCTCACCCTTGTTGACGGGTTTTACCAGGCCGATGGCCGTGCCCGCGTTGCCCGAAGGATGGGGGCCGCTTACGGTGACCATCTCGGCACCTTCGAGGTCGGGAATCTGCTGCCAGGTCTGGCGGGTTACGTATACCTTTCCGGCTGTCAGTGTGGCCAGAAGCTTCACTCCGGCCTGCATTGCCTTGCGCTGTTGGTCGGTAAATTCAGCGGGGCTTTCGGCCAGCGGAGCGGAGTCGAAGCCGGAGACGAAAATATCACATATCTCGGCGTCGGGATTGGTGACGATGGCATAGGGGCGCTGCAGCGTCATGGCCCAGAGCCCGGATTCGAGCAGGAGAGCTTTGGCCTTGGCGGCATCGGTAAGCGCTCCGTCGACGGCATGCATTACGGCCTGCTCGCCGGTTACTTCAACCTCCACGCGCAGAATCTTACGGCGTGCTCCGCGCACTACGGCTTTTACCTTCCCCTGTGCGGGCGACACAACTTTCAGCGCCTCGCAGCTTTTGGCATGGAAAAGCGGCTGCCCGGCCAGCACTTCATCGCCTTCGCGTACTTCCATTTTGGGGACGAGCCCGACAAAATCGTCGGGCACGATGGCAACTGTTGTCACGGGTTTTACTTCGCACTGGCGAGAATCGGCCACCGCTCCCTGCAGATGCAGGTCGAGGCCTTTTTTTACTTTAATCCCGATATTCATTATATAATATGTGAATTCTGGTGGCTATGGAAGAATCTTGCGTCTGTAGCCGCTTTATAAGCAGGGAGAAGGCGCACTGGATTTTTTCGAAGGGCAAAGGTAGTTATAATTTTTGTCACTTCTTATTAAATTAATGAAAAATTCCGCTAATTAAGCTCCGGCGTATATGGAAAATGCCGAATCCGCGTTGAAACATAGAGCGGTCTCGGATTGGAGGCCGGGGCGGTCGATGCCGTATAGGCTTGCGGTTCCACCCGTGGGTAGCCTCCGGCACGACACCATGCCCTTTCCTCGCGACGTATGTGGCTCCATAGAGCTATGGAATATACGCCCTGGCCGCGCGAAAAATGTTTATAATCATATTCAAAAATTTTGTCAGATAAAAATATAATGATAATTTTGCAATTGGCTTTTAAGCCGGAGGTGTCTTCCTAGGCCACGACAGGCCTGCGTAGGGATGCCGGAAGCACTGATTATACAGCTTATACGTTCTGACGCCATGAAATTATCTCGGCCGGAAATCCGTCCGGCTTTCAATGCATAGCTTCATTCCGGCCCGCACGCGTCTCCGGTCTGACTCCGGAACGACCCCAGTGCCGACCATACCCCCTCGCGGTAGCCCCGCAGGGATTCATAATGAAAACTTACAAGGAAACAATACTTTTATTAATAACATCTTAATTATTTTTTTGACCTTAAAATTATGGAAGCTCAAAAGCCCAATTCAGCTCCTACCGTGAAACCCGGTAGCAACGTACGCGGTATCAAGAACGCCTTCTTGGTTATCATCGCCTGCTTCGTAGTGGCAGTCTGCCTGTTCCTCTTCGTATTTGGCCACCCCAGCCATTTCGACGCTGAAGGCTTCGACGGTATCTCTATGTGGTTTGCCGGCGACGAATTCGCTAAAGCTCATCCCGTCGACCTGATCGGCACCGTATTCAAAGGCGGTATCATCGTTCCTATTCTTCAGACCCTCTTCCTCACCGTTATCGTTCTCTCCGTTGAGCGCGCTATCGCTCTGAAGAGCGCCAAAGGCACCGGCAACATCACCAAATTCGTTGAAGCCGTGAAGAAATGCCTCGCCTCCAACGACATCAAAGGCGCCCAGGCTCTCTGCGCCAAGCAGAAAGGCTCTGTAGCAGCTGTCGTTGCAGCCGCCCTCAACCGCTACGAGGAAATGGACCGCAACACCGTCCTGACCAAAGAGCAGAAAATCGCCACCCTCCAGAAGGAAGTTGAAGAGGCTACCGCCATCGAGATGCCTTCGCTCCAGCAGAACCTCCCCATCGTGGCTACCCTCACTACCCTCGGTACTCTCGTCGGTCTTCTCGGTACTGTGCTCGGTATGATCAAATCGTTCCAGGCTCTGTCTGCTTCCGGTGCTCCCGACTCGTCGGAACTCTCCACCGGTATTTCTGAGGCCCTTGTGAACACCGCCTTCGGTATCGCAACCGGTGCTTTCGCTGTAATCTCCTACAACTTCTACACCAACAAGATCGACAACCTGACCTACGCTATCGACGAAATCGGCTTCTCGATTGTACAGTCGTTCGCAGCTACCCACTGATCCCCGATTTTCCTAAACGCATCAAAACAAATCTAATATTCTAAGGAAAATATGGGAAAAGTAAAAATTAAAAGAAAGAGTACCCTCATCGACATGACCGCGATGAGCGACGTTACCGTTCTTTTGCTTACTTTCTTCATGTTGACTTCAACCTTCCTCCAGAAGGAACCGGTGACGGTTATCACCCCTTCGTCGGTTTCGGAGATCAAGGTTCCCACCTCCAACGTCGCTCAGATTCTCGTGGCTCCTCAGGGCAACGTGTTCATGTCGCTCCTTGGCGACGCCGATCCTGACAACGCTGAAGAGTGGGGCTCGGAAGCCCTCCGCCGCGAGGTGCTCCGCAACGCTGCAGCCGACTACGAGCGCAAAACCGGCAAAAAACTCGGAATCACTCCGCTCGACCTCGACAAGTTTGCAAAGAACGTTTCATTTGGCGTGCCCCTTGAAAAAATGCATGAGTTTCTCTCGCTTGAAACCACCAAGCAGGACGAGTTCCTCGGTCAGACGGCCGAAAAACCCGTCATCATGGGCAATCTGAAACCCCGCGACGTGGGTATCCCCTTCAAGGAAATCGTCTATACCGACGAGAACGGGAACTCCATCGCAACCAACGAGTTCCAGATCTGGATGCGCGCCATCTACAACTCCTCGAACACTAACATCAAGGACGCTATCCAGAAGGGCGAAGGTATCGCCGTGAAATCTGACCGTGGCACGAAGTACGAGACCATCCATCAGGTGCTCGACAACCTTCAGACCATCAAGATGAACAAATTCTCTGTGATGACGGCCCTCAAAACGGAAGCTGACTAATAGTTATGGCACAGATAGAACAATCATCGGGCGGCAAAAAGAAAAAAGGCGCCCAGAAAAAGATGGCCATCCATGTGGACTTCACCCCCATGGTTGACATGAACATGCTTCTGATTACGTTCTTCATGCTCTGTACCACGATGATCAAGTCGCAGACCCTGAGCATCGCGCTTCCTACCAACGAGAAGCTTGAGCAGACCGAACTTCAGAAGGCTAAGGAATCTGAAGCCATTACCCTCATCCTCGACACCGAATACGACGACAACGGTAACGTGAAGGGCAATACCGTATACTACTACACCGGTAAGCCCGAGCTTGAGCTCAACGGCTCCGACGTCGTTTCCTCCAACCTCGAGATGACCCACTTCCTCGGCAACGACGGAGCCGCCCAGCAGGGCATCCGTAAAATCCTCCACGACCGCAATAAGGGCGTGCTGGCCGACGTCGAGAAGAAGAAACAGGAATGGCGCGACAAAAAAATCACCGAGGCGCAGTTCCAGGAAGCTGCCAAGAAAATCCGTAACAGCGACCAGTATGAACGCCCCGTTGTTATTATAAAGCCTATGCCCGACGCATCGTGGGAGAGCGTTATCTCCGCTCTCGACGAAATGCAGATCAACCAGATCTCCCGCTACCAGCTTGGCTCGCTGACCGACGTCGACGAAACCATGGTGGGCGACTACAAGATCAAGCATGCCAAGAAGTAAGTAGTGATGAACGACTATATTAATTAACCGCAAAAAGAAGAAACACAATGGCAAAAGATGTAGATCTTTCATCAAAAGAATGGACCGACCTTATCTTTGAGGGCAAAAACAAGGAGTTTGGCGCATACCAGCTCCGCCGTCAAAGCGACAAGCGCCACAACCGCGCCGTGCTCTTCGTGATCATCGGCCTGGTGGTAGTACTTATAGGCGGTTATTTCTGGGGCATGTATTCCGACTATCGCCGCGAGCAGCGCGAACTCGAACTCCAGGCTCAACTTGAGCAGCAGCTTGCCGCTATGGAAGCTGAAGCAGAGGCTGAAGAGCAGAAGGAAGAGGAAGTGCAGCAGGCGGTGGAAGAACCCCAGCGTGAAGAGGCTCTCCCCGAAGAGATTCTCAATACCATCAAGGATACCGAAATCGCCATCGCTGCCGACGAGGAAGTGACCGAGGACATCACCTCGAAGGACGACGTTGCCGAGTCGACAGCAGCAGCCGGTTCCACCACTTTCGACCAGGGTACCGACGACCTCAACGTTGTGCGCGAACACAAGGAAGAGATCATCGTTGAAGAGAAAAAGCCCGTAGTAGCCAAGGAAGAGGTCTTCACTGCCGTTGAGCAGATGCCTCAGTTCCCCGGCGGCGAAGGCGAGCTCCTCAAATACCTCACCTCCCACATCAACTATCCTCCCATGGCTGCAGAAAACAATATCCAGGGCCGCGTGGTAGTGAAGTTCGTTGTGAAGAAAGACGGAAACGTGGGCGAAGTAATCGTGCTCCGCGGTAAAGACCCCGACCTCGATAAAGAAGCCGTGCGCGTGGTTAAGAGCCTCCCCAAATTCATCCCCGGCAAGATGAACGGCCAGCCGGTAGCCGTATGGTATACCGTTCCCGTGAACTTCAAGCTCCAGATGATGTAATACCCCTCGGATACCCCTATCCGCGTCTGAGCCCTCCGCTCAGACGACTCCCCAAAATATCGGCGGCCGCCCTCCCCCCCGGAGCGCGGTCGCCTTTGTTGTACATATCTCTCTTCATCAGTCGTGTAGACATCTACACTCCATATTAATTGAGAAAAATCTCCTGAAAATTTTCCTCCCCGAAATATTAAAATAATTTCGACCAGTTACTTATATAATAATTTTGTACAGTTGCTTATACGATTGAAGGGGTGTTTGACGTTTATATTTAGATAGACAACACCCTTTCCATAGAGAATATGACTTCCTCCCATGCCCGACATAATGCCTCTTTCCATCCGTCAGTGGCAATCCGCTTAATCGCCTCCTTTGTGGCGCTGATGGCAGGGTTGCTTCCGGCGCGGGGGGCTTCGCTCTCGTTCGAGGGCATCGATGCCACACGGCAGCCGATTGAGGTCGATGTGGCCACATCCACAGGGTTGGATTGCATCTATGTGGTCTGCTACAGCAGCGGCGCAACGGCGGTGTTCGATGCCGGGACGTCGGGAGCGGCTGCGTCGACTCGCTGGCAGCGATTCTCCAATCTCGGCGGCGGTTTCGCCACCGACATCCGGAGCTACGCCCAGGGGTCGCTCTCGAAGGCGCGCATCGAGCCCGACGACGCCGGCTATATCGTGGAATCGGGCGGCCGTCGCTACTGCTTCTGGGTGGTGAACTACAACAATCACGTCTGTACGCTCAGTGGCCTCGAGCCGAAGTCCGGTCCGCAGGATTGCGACCGCATCGAACTGGATTTCGCCGGCGACGCCTCGCTCATTACTTACTACACCATAAACGGTGTGGGCCACGCGCTCTCGCGCGAACTGCAGCTCACTTATAATACGTTGCAATTCAACGAGGAGAGGGAGTATTATGAAAACGTGCAGGCTATGGAGACGCTCGACTACGCCTCGGGGGTGGTGCGTGCTCCGGCTCCGCTGTGCGATACGGAGTTTACCCTTTCCGGCGACCGCTTCCTTTCGGCCTGGGGCGCCCCGCAGTCGGTCACGTCGTCGACCTACCGCACGCAGTCGATAGGGGTTTCGACCTCTGCGCGGCAGACCTCGCGCGAGGTGCTCAATGAGCAGAAGGACCAGAAGGCCCGGCTCGGCGGCTCAGGGCCGGTGGAGATAACGTTCACGGCTGCTACCACCGATGCTGTGGTATACCGCGAATGGCAGTTCTCGCGCAACCGCGATTTCGACCCCATCGATCTCCGGTATTCCGACGACGAGGTGGTCCACACTTTCCGCGACTACGGCAATACATACGTACGCTTCGTGGCCGCCAATGCCGACAACTCATGCACATACACCTCGCAGACCTACGAGGTGTATATCGGCGAGTCGAAGCTCGATTGTCCCAACGCATTCTCGCCCTATGGGTCCGAGGGAGTGAACGACGAGTGGAAAGTATCCTATAAGTCGATTATTGAGTTCGACTGCCATATATTCAACCGCTGGGGCACCGAGATGACCCATTTCACCGATCCGGCCGAGGGCTGGGACGGTACCTACCGCGGCAAACTCGTGCCCCCGGGTGTTTACTATTATGTAATCAAGGCCACGGGAACCGACGGCCAGGAGTATAAACTCGCCGGCGACATCAACATCCTCAAATATACCACTCCGACAGAGCGAAACTGACCTCGCCCCGGGAGTGAGAACCGCGCCTGACACCGGATGTTTCCAGTAGAACAACAGGATAATGAACAGCAACAACACATCATACACCGAAGAATATAACGAAGCCGTCGAGCCGCGCCTTGAGGTGACCGGAGCGAGGGTCCACAATCTCAAGAATATCGACGTGAGCATTCCCCACGGGACGCTTACCGTAATCACCGGCCTCAGCGGCAGCGGCAAGTCGTCGCTGGCGTTCGATACCATCTACGCCGAGGGCCAGCGGCGCTATATCGAGACGTTCTCCTCCTATGCCCGCAACATGCTCGGATCGCTCGAACGTCCCGACGTAGACCGCATCACCGGCCTTTCGCCCGTAATCGCCATCGAGCAGAAAACCGTAAACCGTAATCCGCGAAGCACCATCGGCACTACCACCGAGGTCTATGATTTCCTGCGCCTGCTCTACGCCCGCGTGGGCGAGGCACGCAGCTACCTCTCCGGCGAGCCTATGGTGAAATATACCGAAGAGAAAATCGTGTCGCTTATCCTCGAGCGCTACGAGGGGAAGAAAATCTACGTGCTCGCTCCGCTGGTCCACAACCGTAAGGGCCACTACAAGGAGCTTTTCGAGCAGCTGACAAAAAAAGGATTTCTCAACGTGCGTGTCGACGGCGAGCTGACTGAGATTGCACCCGGCATGAAGCTCGACCGCTACAAGAACCACAGCGTGGAACTTGTGGTCGACAAACTCAAGGTTAGCCGCAAGGACGAGGAGCGCCTGCGCAATTCCGTGGCCAACGCCATGCGTCAGGGTGGCAAACAGATGATGGTCTACGACCTCGACGAAGCTGCCCCGGCCCACTATTCGCAGTCGCTGATGGATCCCGCCACGGGCCTCAGCTACCGCGAGCCCGCGCCCCATAATTTCTCGTTCAATTCCCCTCTGGGTGCCTGCCCCTGCTGCAAGGGCCTCGGCACAGTCAATATCGTCGACGTCGAGAAAATCATCCCCGACAGCAGCAAATCGATTGCCGAGGGTGGTATCGTGCCGCTCGGCAAGCAGAAAAATTCGATGATTTTCTGGCAGATCGCTGCCATTTGCGAGAAATACGGCGTCACACTGAAAACCCCCTTGCGCAATCTGCCAGAGGAGGCGCTATCCGATATTCTCAACGGCACCGACGAGCGTCTGCACATCAAGAGCGAAAACAATTCCATCGCCAACTATTTTCTCTCCTACGAGGGGCTGATAAAATATATCGAGCTGCAGCAGACCGACGACGCCACCTCCGAGGCGCAACGCTGGAGCGAGAAGTTCTATTCTCGCCAGGTGTGCCCCCAGTGCCACGGCGACCGCCTCAACCGCGAGGCGCTTCACTTCTTCATCGACGGCAAGAACATCGCCGAGCTTTCCCGGCTCGACATCAGCGACCTCTGGGAGTGGAGCAAGACCGTCGAGGAGCGTCTCAGCTCGCGTCAGCGAGCCATCGGAGCGGAAATCCTGAAGGAAATCCGCTCGCGTCTGGCTTTTCTCGCCGATGTAGGTCTGGGCTATCTCGCCCTCAACCGCAATTCGGCCACACTCTCGGGTGGAGAGAGCCAGCGCATCCGCCTGGCCACGCAGCTCGGCTCGGAGCTGGTCAACGTGCTCTACATACTCGACGAGCCGAGCATCGGTCTCCACCAGAGCGACAACCGTAAGCTTATCGACTCGCTCAAGCGACTGCGCGACGCCCAGAATTCCGTCATAGTGGTGGAACACGACAAGGACATGATGCTGGAGGCCGACTATATAGTCGACATAGGCCCTAGGGCTGGCCGCAAAGGTGGTGAGGTCGTATTCGAAGGTACTCCCGACGAGATGCTCCGCACGCAGACGCTCACCGCGCGCTATCTCAACGGCTCGCTGCGCATCGAGGTGCCCTCCGTGCGCCGGAAGGGGAGCGGCCAGACGCTTGAATTGCTCGGCTGCACGGGCCACAACCTGCAGAACGTGGATTTTCGTTTGCCCCTGGGCACTCTGACGTGCGTCTGCGGCGTGTCGGGCAGCGGCAAGTCGTCGCTCGTAAACGGCACGCTCCAGCCCATTCTCTCGAAGAAATTCTACCGTTCTCTCGAAGAGCCGCTGCCGTACTCGAATATCCGCGGCATGGAGCATATTGACAAAATCGTGACGGTCGACCAGTCGCCGCTCGGGCGTTCGCCGCGCTCAAATCCGGCCACGTATACCGGTGTGTTCTCCGACATCCGCTCGCTTTTCGTCGGTCTTCCCGAGGCTAAAATCCGTGCATATAAGCCGGGGCGCTTCTCGTTTAATGAGTCCGGCGGCCGATGCGAGACCTGCAAGGGCAACGGCTACCGCACAATCGAAATGAATTTCCTCCCCGACGTGCTCGTGCCTTGCGAGGACTGCCACGGCAAGCGCTACAACCGCGAGACACTCGAGGTGCGCTTCAAGGGGAAATCGATAGCCGACGTGCTCGACATGACCATCAATCAGGCAGTGGAATTCTTCGAGAACCAGCCGCGCATTCTCAAGAAACTGAAGGTGCTTCAGGAGATTGGTCTGGGCTATATTCGTCTGGGACAGCCGTCGTCCACGCTATCAGGCGGCGAAAACCAGCGCGTGAAGCTCGCAACCGAACTTGCCAAGCGCGATACGGGCAAGACGCTATTCGTGCTCGACGAGCCTACCACGGGGCTGCATTTCGAGGATATAAAGGTGCTCCTGGCCGTGCTCAACCGCCTTGTCGACAAGGGGAACACAGTTCTTGTAATAGAGCACAACCTCGATGTGGTGAAATCGGCCGACTATGTGGTTGATATGGGCCCTGCAGGAGGACGCAACGGCGGCCGTATCATCGCGCAGGGCACTCCCGAAGAAGTCGCCGCAACCGATTCGCCTACCGCCCCCTTCCTCGCCGACGAGCTGAAATAACCGGCCAGTCAATGGCAATTCAGGCGTAGGCAGTTTCCATTTGAATTGTAGGGACATCCAGGGCAACCGCATCAAAATTTGGCTTTGATTAGCATCTCAGTCAAATAGTCGT
>ENA-UOJD01000802-UOJD01000802.1-human-gut-metagenome-genome-assembly--contig:-P48-NODE-802-length-39026-cov-12.589977_pt1 | contig 39026 bp, 28 predicted proteins | sample MGYA00242342_ERZ723889 | MGnify/ENA metagenome assembly ERZ723889 | reverse complement strand
CGTGGGTGGCTTTGGCAAGTCCGTACTGGTCGGGAAAGTGCATGTTTGCGAAGTCCCTTAACAGCTTGGATGCGTTGTTGTCTCCGTGGCCGTTTTCACAAAGGAAATGACTGATGAAGTCCCGTTTGATGAGGGTCTTTTGTGCGTCCGTCAGCTTGGCTACGATTTTCATCCGCTGTTTCTCGTCCAATGCGAAAGGCTGGTCTTTGATGCCGAAAAGTGGAAAATGTCTCCTTTGAAGTTGGGCAAGCATGGCGAAATAAACCATACCGTCTTCGTACTGCGTGAACGGGCTTTCGGGATAGTCGTTCTCCCGGACAATCTTTTTCGTGTCGGCAACGGTCTTTTCGATAGAAAGCTGTTTGAAACGCTTGTCCCTCTCCTGCAATGTCCCGATAGTGACGGGGGCGGTTTCCTTCCTGTTTATCTCCACGTAGCAGAGTTCGGGTTCCGTCTGCCCTACCTTCACATAGGTCTTTATCCTGCCTTCCTCCTTCATGCGGTCAAGTTCCTCCACCTTTCGGGCATATTCCTCGTTTCTGCGCTCAAATGTCTGCACCGCTTGTTCGTACTCTTTCGCTTGGGTGAACTGCTCTTTCTTCGGTGCTTCGGGGGCTTTTGGAAATTCCCTTGCCGATACGTTGTAGTCAAGTTCCTTGATTTCATGCCCTTTCTTGTCCAATTTCTGTAGTGCCATATCGTTACGGCTTCCGTAGTAGGGGCGTGCGACAACCAACTTCGGATCGGATTTCAAAAGTTTCTCCGTCTCTTTTGCCACATGGGCGGCATTCTTGGTTTCCAGACATTTGCGGTTTGTGCAGTGTCCGCATCCGTTATGCTCGGCAAAGAGATTGTAATTGGCTGCGTTGTGTACGCATGCCTTGCATTCCGTCTTGTCGAATTTGTATTGCTCAAGGTCGGTTGTGTAGTATTTCTCAAAATATTTCTTGAACAGATTGAGCGTGTAACCGCTCCAATCGTCCTTGTTGTCTGTCTTGAGGTGGTTCTCATACACGTTCTTTTGGATATTTGCTTCATAGGTGCTTATCTCTTCGGCTACGCTGATAGTGATTGTTTCATTGTCTAACAGTTCACCGATAGGCGCATAGAGTTCGTTCAGTTTCAATCGGGTATAGATATACTTCTCGCTCCGTCCAAAACGTCCTGCCAAAGAATAAATATCATACCGTCCCTTTTCAAGTAAGCGTTTGAATGCTTTCGCTTCTTCGGTGGGGCGTACTTCCTCACGCTGCAAATTTTCACTCAGTGACATATCTTCCGCTTCATCATCTGTTATATTATTATAGATAGTTGCCTTTATCGTCTTTGCTCCTGCAAGCAATGAGGCACGATAACGGCGCTCTCCGTATATGATTTCATAACCGCCTCTCGTGTGCGGGCGTACCGCAATGGCTTGCAAAACGCCCACTTCCCGAATGCTTTCCGCAAGTTCCTGCAATGATGCGTCATTGAATGTCTTGCGGTGGTTGTCCGTGCTTGGTTGTACGGTGGTGATGTCAAGGTCTGTTTCGGCTGTGGCCGTTGCAAGCGGTGTCTTGAACGTGACCTGCTGCGGTGTTTCTTCCGTAACGGTGGGAACGGTTGCCGTTTCGAGGGGGGCCGTCACTTCGGTAGCCGTGGGCACGTCCTGCGGTGTGAGTAACATTATCGGCTTCGGGATAACTGCCAAAGCAGTTACTTTTACTGCATTTTCTTTCTCTGATTTCTGTACGCTGTTCTTCTGTACTTTTTTGTTCGTCTTCATAATGGTAAGTTTTTAAATGTTGATAATTAATTGAATAGTTTTCCGTCTGAAAGGTATTCCCAACCGTTGGCGTTGCTTTCTTCCGTGAAGTATTCCAAAGTCTGGGTGCTCTCCATATCATCCCGACAAGCACGGAAAAAGCTGTCGAGACAATCGTTCATAAGGTCATCAAACGTGACATTCTCGGTGGGGGATTTCAAGAACTTATAAATCGGATCAAGAATATCGTTATCTATATAATAGCCCGTAAGGGGGCAGCAGGTATCTACAAATATCCTGCTTTTTCGTCCTTTCATTCCTTTCCAAAAATATTTTGGAGTGTATAGGTCGTTCCAATGGTTGTTCATCAGATAGGCCATCAATCGCCAACCGCTCAGGCTGTCTATACAATCTTCCTGCCTGCTACGGTAGTCATAGCTGTAATTGCATGCGTCATATCTCCAATTACGGCACACGATACCGAAGCGTTCGCAAAAGGCATCAAAGGTTTGGCGGTTCTCGTGCGTCCAACCGTAAAAGTATCCATTGCATAACCACTGGTTATACGCCTTTTCTTTGGCTTCTTCGGATAACTCGGTTATCCGATAGAGGGTGTATGTTCTTGTTTCTGTTCTCATGTCGTTATTTTTATGGGTTCATTGATAGGTGGGCGGATTGCTCCGCCCTGCCGTTCATGCTGTCATACACGGATGCACGTGGCGAGTGCTTCCCTTACTTTCAGCTCCTGCTTCTTGGAATATATCCACCCTGCACGCCTTTCGCCCTTATAAGTGAGGTTTGCACGGAACAGACCGTTCAAGTTTTTCAGAACGTCCTTTATCGGCTTGGTGTCACCGAATACGGCAATCGCCTTTTCGCTGTATTCCACGATTTCAAGACTGAGGGTTGAAGGGTCTGCGGTTGCTGTCGGCTGTTGTGCTTCGTTTTCCCTCTGCGGTGCTTTCATGCAAAGGTTGGCTTCATCCCCTGCGGTGTGCGCATACCGTTCTATGAACTTTTCAAGGTCGTAGATAGGCTCTTTCTCAATCGTCCAACCGCTGTACTTGTTCCTGCCCAAATACATGCCGTCCCCCATGCTGTAATTTTCACGGTGTTCGTAATCTGCGTTATATTCTGCCAAATAGGCCGTTTCCTCAAAATTGGCGGCATGCTTGCGCATTTCCGAAAAGAGGTTGCGTGTATGTTTGGAAAAGCCTAAAATGACGGTTCTTGCTATACTATAGTCGTAATAGTCCGTATAACTGTCGCATTCGTTCACTCTCAATGTGCCGATAATGACCGCCTTTGCATCCGTCGGGATAAGGGGGCGCAAACGTTCCGCACCGATTTTGGCGATACGTTCGTATTCCTCTCTTGCTTCCTTCGCTTTCTTTTCTTCTTCGGCTTTCTTCTCTTTCGCTTTGGTCAGTAAAGCGGCTGTTTCCAACGGATCCAAAAACTTGGGGTTCGCATCATCGTAATAGATGCCTATTCCGAATTTCTCTGATAATGGCCGGATAAGGTCGGAAGTGTGAAACTCGTGTGTCCGCAAATTGACAAGATGATAGGTTATTCCCCACTTGTCGTGGCTTACTTCATACACGACATAGCTGTCGTAGCTGTAGCCTTTCAACATTACCACTTGGTTGACTGAAACGGTCTGAACGCTTCTGTCGTAACTTCTGTTAGCTCCCAATAAATGTACTTTGTTCATAATGAGTTGTTTTAATGATTAATATTTAGTTTCAGAGTATCACGCAAAGAATAAGGATGAAAAGAGCGAGCATGCAAAGGGAAAGGAAAGCGGAAAGGATGCGCCACACGGAACGGACGAGGAAAACCACCACCGCCAAAACTGCCAACATGGGCAACCAACCGCCCCAAAAGGCCGCCACACCACCGACAAAGGCACATACAAAACGTACCGCCACATAGACCACAAAGCCGACCGACAACCACTTCACCAAGTTTTTAATGCCGGTTGGAGCGGAGTCGAAACCTCGTTTCAAATCTTGTTGTATTTCAGTTCTCTTTTTCATAACATTGACTTTTTTTTTATGCCTTGTCGGTGGCCTCACCTTGCTCGTTTCAGGGGGCAGATACGGACGGGGAGAAAATATGCAAGGCTTTTGGTGAAAAATTTTCAACCGCCCCGCTGGACGGATTGAAAAATTTTCATCAAAACCTATAGGGCGCGAAGCGGCCTTGCAGATTTTTAGGGGCCCCGTCCGTAGCTTCGCACCCTGAATCACGCAAGGTGAAGTCATGACAGGATGATAAAAATGAGAAAATCGTTATATGAGGAAAAAAGGAAACAGATATACTGGTAGATTCAAGGTTATCTGTCAATTTGAGTATTATTTATATGGTGAGAACTATTCCATGGTATATGAGACATTTAAATAAATGAATAGTTTATAACTGTGACTACATAATTAATCTATAGCTATCTTTATTTTTCTTAGAAAAGTAATTGGCTTTTTTATTGCTTTGTTTACTCTCGTTTATACTATAGAATAATTTAACAAATAGCAAAAGATATATTAGTGGTAATAGAGGGAGGAGAAATTATTTTTTTCTTTTGAAAATTTAATTATATTTGCGGTAGATTACTGATTTGATTTGTTAACGCAATAACTTTTATCTTTCTAATGCAATATACTTCATATCAAAATATGAGTGATGTGGTTTTATGGGATCTTATATTGAAAGGCGATATGAAAGCTATGTCTTTATTGTATAAGAAGCATTACGAGTTATTGCTTAATTTTGGTCTTAAATATACTCTAGATGAGGAATTCGTCAAAGATTGCATTCAGGATGTTTTTGTGAAACTTTGCGCGAGCAAGCGGTTGTCTTCAACAAAATATGTACGATCTTATCTTTTAACTTCTTTGAAGCATATTATATTTGATAAATTGTCCTCGTTGAAAGTGACGGAAGAATTAGATGAGCATTTCTTTGAACTGGAAATAGAAGAAAATTCTGTTTTAGAAACCCTTTTTAAAGACAATGATGAAGACCTTCAATTGAGTAAGAAACTGATAAACGCTTATAAAAGTCTGCCTGATAATCAACGGATGGCAATTTATCTTCGTTATGTTAGGGGATTATCCTATAAGGAAATGGCAATTGTCTTGAACGTAAATCCCCAGTCTTCTATGAATTTAGTTTCTCGTGCATTGACCAGTTTACGGTCAAAAATGACTCTTGACGAGTATTTACTGATAATGATTTTATTCTGTTCCTGATTACATTTTGCTCTTTTTTATAAGTTCTCTCACTTTTTTCGAAAAAAAAGTGAGTAGATATTTATAATGTCATCGTTTTAAATATAAAAGACAGTGAAAATGGAGAAAGGAAAATTTAAAATGTACTACGTTGCACGAAAATTGCTTGAACATGCCAGAAAACATGAGAGACATGTAACTCCAGAAGAACTGGATGAATTGTGGAGATCTGTAGAAGAGCGTGTGTATAGTGAGAAAAGAAAAAGAACGGCTCGACGACATGTTCTTTATCTTGCTACAGCTTCAGCTGCTGCTATTATTTTCTTGTGTATGTTTGGGTTGGGTAAACAATTTATCCCTTCCTATATGGAAGATGATTTAATCATTGATTTTGCAAAATATACACAAATAAAAGAAACGCTCAGTAAGGAAATTCTATTATTAAGGCCAGGTAAGGAAGACTTAAAAGTAAAAGATACAGACGCAAATATTGTCTATTCAAACAATGGAGCCATAGTAGTAAATTCAGATACTATAAATCGGGGGGGGATAGAGGAGAAGAAACAGGATTTTAATCAATTGATAATTCCTAAGGGAAAAAGAACACAGTTGACTTTATCCGATGGAACTCGTTTGTGGGTAAACTCGGGGACACGTGTCATTTATCCTAATTGTTTTGAGAAAAAATATCGTGAGATTTATGTAGAGGGAGAAATATATCTTGATGTATTTCGTAATGAAGATTCTCCCTTTATAGTTCGGACTAAGGATTTTTTAATACAAGTCTTGGGAACTTCTTTTAATGTTTCGGCATATCCATCGGAACATATTTCTTCTGTTGTGCTGGTTGAGGGTAGTGTTAATATCAGGAATCAGCAAAAAGAGCAAGTGAAACTCGCCCCCGGACAATTGGTGAATATACAAACCGGGAAGTTGCATTCTCCTAAAAATGTGGATGTTAAGCCATACGTGTGTTGGGTGGAGAATATGCTGATGTATATAGATGAACCTTTGGACAAAGTATTTAGGAAATTAAACTTGTATTATGGTAAAGAATTCGTTTTAGAATCCGGTGTGGCAGAGTTGCAAGTCTCCGGGAAACTGGATTTGAAAGGAAAGTTGGAAGACGTTTTACATACCATTTCTTTTTCTGTTCCCATATATTTTGAAGAAATAAATGATAGTATATATGTGAGAAAAGAATAGATATGGAGAATTTATAGTTAACCCTTTAATGTATATTTATGAGAAACAAAAGTCCTTAAAAAAAGGCTGAATGATACTGCAATTATCATTCAGCCGAGAAATCAAACAACATCTAGTTATTTAATTTTATAAAATTCGTTGCTAATATATGAAAAATAATGGTAGCATATTTTCTGCGGGAACAAGAGTTGCTCGCATATTATTTCTTTTTAGTTTTTGTTTTCTTTCTTTGTATTCTTATGCGGTAAATGTAGACGAATATGTCCAGAATAAAATGTTGACGGTAGAAGTGCAAAATAAAACTGTCAAGGAGGTACTTGATTATATAGAAAAGAACAGTGAATTCATCTTCTTTTATTATAATAAAGCCGTTGATACGGAACGGAATGTCAGTTTGTCTATAAAAGATAAACCCATTACGGTAATTTTGGACCAATTATTTCAGGGTACGGATGTACGGTATGAAATAAGAGATAGGCAAATTTCTTTAAAGAAGGAGCCGATACAACAGTTTCCACAGGATAAACAACAACAGAAACGAAAATTGACGGGTACTGTAACGGATGCTTCTACTGGCGAACCGTTGGTAGGAGTAAGCATTATGGTACGAGGTGAAAATAGAGGAACCATCACAGGGATAGATGGTAGTTTTTCAATAGAGGTATATGCAAATACAGAGTTGCAGTTTTCATACATTGGGTATAAGATGCAAAGTATGAAGGTCGGTAACTTGCAGGTGATCAATATCAAAATGGTTGTAGACGATGCCATGCTGGACGAAGTAGTTGTCGTGGGATATGGTACGCAAAAGAAAGTGAACTTGAGTGGTGCTGTAGAAACGGTTACAGCAAAAGAACTTTCTAATCGTGCTACAAATAATGTAGGTTTGGCTCTGCAGGGATTGGTTCCTAACTTGAATATTACGATGTCAAGTGGTGGAGCTGACTATACACCTACGTTCAATATTCGTGGTGAAACCTCTATCAATGGGGGCGAACCGCTGATTCTGGTGGATGGAGTGCCGGTCACCGCTGCCGATTTTAGCCGTATGAACTCATTGGATATCGAGAATATTTCCATCCTGAAGGATGCTTCTTCGGCTGCAGTCTATGGAGCACGTGCGGCTTTTGGTGTCATTCTGGTGACCACCAAGAAAGGAGAGGAAGGAGCGATTAAGGTGAATTTCAATAATTCATTCAACGTGCGAACTCCTACCCGAATTGTTCAAGTGGTAGAAGACCCTTATATTCAGGCTTCATACAAAACCATTATGGGAGCTCCTTGGTATCACCTGTACACAGATGAAGAGATAGACTATGCACAGCAGCGTGTAGAAGACCCTTCTTTGCCGTCTGCCATACCTTCTACCAAAGACAAGAGCCAATATACTTACTTGGACGCCCATAATTATTATGAGGATATTTTTGAAAGTACGGCATTGTCTCATCAGCATAGTCTTAGTTTGTCCGGAGGTTCAAGTAAGGCGACTTACTATTTAGGTATGGAATATTATGGAGAGAATGGACTGTTGCGATATAATAAAGATGAGTATAACCGCTACAATGTGCGTAGCAAAGTGGAGTATCATCCTTGGAAATGGCTGACAGTAGGAAATAATACCAGTTGGTCTTATTATACCTATGACCGTCCGACTCATTTTTCCAGCAATTATTTTAAGGAAGTGTATGAGAAGAACTGTATGATACCGGTCTATAATCCTGACGGTACATATACGGTAGTAGGAGCGCAGACGGTCGGACGCTTGCTGCATGGTGGTAATCATATAGATAAGTCATTAAATCTCAACTCGCAGTTCACGGCACAAATTGATGTATTAAAGAATGTATGGAGTTTGAAGGGAGATTTTACGGCCACGATATATAACAAGCATTCCAATGAATGGAATTCGGACAACGAATATACTTATAAACGTGGCCCGGAACTGGCGGCCACCTATGTGGGCGACCAGAATTATGCAATGCGCGTCAATGACTATTCGATGTATACCGTATTGAATCTTTATACAGATTTCCATAAGCGTTGGGGAGAACATAGTGTGTCTGCTGTTGCCGGTTTTAATCAGGAATATAAGTCGTATGAATACCTTAAAAGTAAGCGTACAGATTTGATTTCAGAATCTTACCCGACCGTACAATTGGCCACTGGCGATATGACCATGCAGGAAGATGCTTATCAGTGGGCTGTTCGTTCCGGATTTTATCGTGTGAACTACATGTTTAAGGACCGCTATATATTGGAGACAAATGGAAGATATGACGGCAGTTCTCGTTTCCCCAAGAAAGACCGATTCGGTTTTTTCCCTTCTGTATCGGGTGCTTGGATCATTTCGGAAGAATCATTTTTCGCTTCTTTGAAGAAAGTGCTTAATCATGTGAAATTAAGAGCTTCTTATGGTTCGTTGGGCAATCAGAATGTGGGGTACTATTCTTATATAGCCTCAATGAATGCCTCTAAATCAGGAGTGTTGCTGAATGGTAAGTTGCCAATGACTGTTTCGCCGGCAGGATTAATATCAAATGCGTTGACTTGGGAGAAAGTTTACACTACTAATGGTGGAATTGACATCAACATGTTGGATAATCGGTTAGTCATGTCAGGAGATGTGTATCGTAGGGATACGAAAGAAATGTTGGTTCCGGGTAAAACGTTACCCAGCGTATTGGGTACAGCTGTTCCTAAAGCCAATAGTGGAGACATGAAGACACGTGGTTGGGAAGTCTCTGTCACCTGGAGAGACCGCTTTAGATTGGCTTCCAAACCATTCAATTATAGTGCGACTTTTGTTCTTTCAGATAGCCGTTCTTGGATTACTCGCTATGATAATCCTACGAATTTGTTGTCTGATTATCGAGTTGGTGAGGAAATCGGAGAAATATGGGGATTGGTAACGGAAGGATTTTTTGTAGATCAGGAAGACATTGATTCGCATGCCGATCAATGGAATGTGACTTCCTATCCCGGTGACCGGAAAATTGAGCCGGGCGACTTGAAATATAAAGATCTGGATGGAAATGGCAAAATTGAGAAAGGACTTACGGCAGATGAACCGGGTGATTTTAAAATCATAGGCAATAATCGTAGTCGCTTGCCGTTCGGTTTAGACTTGAATGCAGATTGGAATGGATTCGACTTGCGTGTTTTCGTACAGGGAATAGGTAAAAAACAATGGTATCCGCAAAACAGTGATTATAAATTCTTTGGAATCTATGTATCACCTTGGGGAAATGTTCTTGAAAACAATTTGGACCACTGGACTGAAGAAAATCCTAATGGTTATTTCCCGCGTTTGAAGTCATATACGGCTACTTCGGGAGATATGTCTATCAACCAGACACGTTATCTGCAAAATGCAGCTTATTTGCGGATGAAAAATATAACTTTTGGTTACACTCTTCCTAAACAACTGATTTCTAAAATAGGCCTTTCAAGCGTGCGCTTTTATTTTAGTGGAGAGAATCTGTTTGAAATTACCAAGCTTTGCAAAAACTACGATCCGGAAGGCTTGAATAATAATTCGCATCCTTTCCAAAGAACGTTTTCATTAGGTTTAAATATTGCATTATAATAAAACTGATTATAAAATGAATAAGTATAAGAAATATATATTGGCAGGAGCGGCAACATGCCTAATGCTCGTGCAGACTGGTTGCAACGACTCTTTTCTGGAGCGTTATCCGATTGTGTCCATCTCACCTGAAGCATTTTTCAAGAATATAACAGACTTGGAATTGTATACCAATACCTATACCTTGTCTCCCAGTTATTCTGATTATGTGTCTGATAATTACACCACTTACTCAAATACCCATGCCAATAATAATATGATCCGTGGCAATGTGACTCCGTCCACCTGCGGTGGATGGGGCGACTGGGGAACATTGCGAAAATATAATATATTTTTGGATAATGTGCACAAAGCTTCCGGAAGTCCGGAAAAGATAGCCCATTATATTGGTCTGACCCGCCTGATGCGTGCCCGTTGGTATTACGAACAAGTAAAATGGTACAATACTTTACCTTGGTATTCGCATGCATTGACCGATACGGATATGGAAATGCTTTACAAATCTCGTGATTCCCGTGAATTGGTAGTAGATTCTATTATGGCTGATTTGGATTACGCCTCGGCAAATGTTTCTGTTGATATGGGAAACCGGACTATTATGAGCAAATGGTATGCATTGGCTACACAGGCTCGCATTTGCCTGCATGAAGGAACTTACCGCAAATACCATGATGAGCTGAATCTGCAAAATACGGCTACCCGTTTCTTGGAGAAAGCTGCAGAGGCTGCTTCTAAGGTCATGGAGTCCGGACTGTTTGAGATTGATAAAACGGGAGGTACGGATGTAGCTTATCAGAGGCTGTTTACCGGATATTCGTTGGATAAATCTAAGGAAATAATTCTATTTAAAGATTATGATAATGAATTGCGGATAAAACATGGTGCTCCCAATGAATCATTCAATTGGATTACAGGTTTTAGCCGAAGTCTGATGGAATCGTATGAATATCTGGATGCTGATGGAAATGCTATTCCATTTTCGCAGGTCGAAGGTCATGAAACAATGGGGTATGTTGATATCTTTAAAAATAGAGATCCCCGTATGAAACAGACGCTTATGTATCCGGGATATAAAAAGCCTGGGGTATCTACTGCCTATATCCCCAATATAGATTTGGGAGGTTATCCTTGCATTAAATATATGGTGAATGATCCGGCTCAGATTGTAAGTACAATGGCCTACACGGATTTGCCTATTTGCCGTTATGCCGAGGTGCTTTTGATTTATGCGGAAGCCAAAGCTGAATTAGGGAGGCTAACCCAAGATGACATGGACAAATCTGTCAATTTGATTCGTGCACGTGTAGGAATGCCGCGGATTGTTATAGCCAATATTGTGGACGACCCTAATCTGAGAGCTCAATACCCGAAAGTAACGGATAAAGCCTTGTTGCAAATTCGCCGCGAACGCAGAATAGAGTTGGTGAATGAGAATTTCCGTTGGGATGATTTGATTCGCTGGAAGGAGGCCCATCTGATTCGTGATGTGCAGCATGGTATCTATATCGATAAGTTGGGAGTATTTGATGTTACCGGTGATGGAATACCCGATGTCGGTATATTTAAGAATGCGGAGAGCAACACCATACCGGAAGCCGATCGCAGTAAATATACATTCTATTATTTGGAAAAGGGAGGAAAGCCCGGTACGGTCAGTTTGTCTGAAGGCGATCATGGCTATATTGTAATAAACAGTGAGATAGGCAATCGGAAGTTTGAAGAGCCTAAATTCTATTATTGGCCATTACCCGAACAGCAACGTGCGTTGAATCCGGCATTGGAGGAGACCATATTCTGGTAAGTTTTGATTCATTGGGTACAAATTTTATGCATAAGATTTGTACCCATGATACAAATTATTGAAACTGATAAAATAAAATTTATGATTATTGAAAGTGTAAAGAGTATATTTGTTTACATATCGTTTCTTTTTTTGGGGGGAGTACTGGCTTTATCTTCTTGTAAGACTCCTCGGGAGGCTCCATGGGTGGCATCGGCTTGCTGGAATGTACAGGAGGTACAACAGTCTAATATGAAAGTATATATGGCTGCTGCAACTATTTCTTCCATAGAATATCAGGCGGTTCGAGGATGGGAGTTGAATCCGGCCACGCAGGAAACAGCAACTTTGTATTGTGATATAGATGATGATATGCTGCGTACCTTGGTTCCTGAACATACGCTTTGCATAAAAGTATGTTATTTGGACAAAGGATATGGCGGTTTTGCATTATGTTACAAGGCGCAAGGAGAGATAAAGCGGGGCGAATATGTACAATTACATAATAGCGGTGCTTGGATGGAACATACATTTAAGCTATATGACGCTTTGGTAGCCAATGGGATTGATCAGGCTGATTTTGTATTGACCACCTGCGATATGGATATTATGGGTAAGGCTAAAGACAGGGTTGGCATAGCTTCTGTCAGGGTAGAAATGTCAGAATTGCTATCTCCTTATGAGTTGAGTGTGAAAGGCAAAAGGGTCGGTAACATATTTTTTGAAGATGAGAAAATAGAGTTTCAAGTAGAATGTTTGGATATGACCGGTAAACATGCTTGCAGAACATTGGCTTATAGTATTATTAACGAGAACAGGGAAAGCATATATACCCAAAAACAGTCTTTATCCGGCGAACGGACCTGTATTGAACTTCCCTCTTTGCCTTACGGTGTGTATGAGCTGATACTTGAAATGGAGGGGGAACAATCTTATCAGAAGGCTGTTGTTGATTTTTCTCATTCTCGGCGTGCGGACGAAATTAATACGCACTTCGGAACCAACCTTCATTTTGATTGGGCTGTTTATAGCAATGAAGACATTGATTTTTTGGCAGAGTTAGTGAAAGATGCGGGATATAGCTTGGTCAGGACTTCTCTTCGCTGGTATCAGATGGAAAAGAGCAAGGGCGAGTTTGCCTTGACCCGTAATATATTGTATTCCAATCAATGCCTGAAAAAGCAAGGACTGAAGATGGTGGGAATACTGAGCCAGGAATGTCCTTTATACGATACGGTTCCCTATTGGCTGGAAAACGAGGATAAGCGGGAAGCTTATGCCCGCTTCTGCTATTTTATGGTGGATGCATTGAAAGAATACACCCATATTTTCACTTATCCCAATGAATTCAACCTGACAAAGGGAGGGGTACATCATCCCGAGAATTATCATCAGAGCATGGACATTATCAAGGCGGCATATCCGGCCATCAAGCGGGCAAATGCTGATGCCTTTATTGTATCGGGGGCAGTGTCTCGTTTTGAAAAGCCGTATCTGGAAGGACTTTTCCGATTGGGACTGAATGATTATTGTGATGCGTCGAGCATTCATCTTTATGATTTTATCGGAGGTCCTGAGACATACTATACCAATAAGCCGGATTTGAATATGTTTCCCAATACACAATTGTTTCATGATCTTATGAAGCGTTTGGCTCCCGAAAAACAAGCGTGGATTACAGAGAATGGCTGGTGCTCGTATCCCGGAGAGATGGGCGAGAATGAAGCACATCGCAATTTCTTTATGTGTACCGAAAATGAGCAGGCACGTTGGTACGCTCGTTCGTTCATAATCAACAGTGATCCTAACCGTGCGGACAAGTACTTTCACTACTCATTCATAAACAATGAGGTGGGATATTTCAACAGTGAGAGTAATTTTGGAATTATCCATTCGCACAATCACCGCACTCCCTTCTCGGCCAAACCTGCATTTGTCACCGTAGCTGCATTCAACGATATCGTGGGAAATGCTCTTTTCAAAGGTAATGTGGAGGAGCTGGAACTGGCTGAAGATGAGCGTAATCATTTTGCATATATGTTTGTAAATGCTAAAGGTGAAGAGATTGCTTGTTTTTGGCAAAGAGACGAACGGCTATTGACGGACAAGAAGATAAAGACCTATACATATAAGTCGGATATGCCTTACTTGGAAATTTATGATATGTATGGGAATAGAAAAGTGGTAGACAATAAGGAAGGAACTTATACTTCACTTTATACTTGTTGCCCGGTTTATATCAAAGGGGTTAAGGAGGTGAAATGATGATAAGGTATATTATCTTCATTATTGTCACTTTCTGGGGGTGCTCTTGTCAACAAGATTCAAATGAATTTCCTGCTTGGAAAGAAGGGGAAATGGAAATCCATCACATCTATACGGGAAGAGGAGAAAGTAGTTTTTTGATTTTCCCGGATGGAACCACCTTGTTGATAGATGCAGGAGATTATGATCCAGAGGATTATCCTAAAATGACTGAATTGTTGCCTGATACGTCCCGACATGCAGGAGCATGGATAGCACGTTATGTGAAACGGATGAATCCTCATAAAGAGAAAGTGGATTACCTGATGATCAGTCATTTCCATAGCGATCATATTGGAGAAGTTGAAAATGAGACCATGTGTACCAAGGGGCGGTTCCCCGATTATATGTTGACGGGAATAGCGGAAGTAGGAGAATATATACGGTTTGGGAAAGTCTTTGACAGAGGATTTCCCGATTATCAATATCCACTCCCGATAGATGATCGGAATGTAGATAATTATTGCTCTTTTCTACAATGGCAGGCAAAAAAATATGGGCTATGCCGGGAAGTATTTAAGGTGGGTATGCTGAATCAAATCCATTTGCTGAATGATAGTAGCCGATATCAGGGTGTATTTTCCGTACGTAATTTGGCGGCTAATGGAGAAGTGTGGACAGGCATAGATGAAAAGACGGTGAAATGTTATGGACTCACCCCTTTGAACCTTGATGAGTCTCAGCAAAATGAAAATACTAAAAGTTTGGCAATCCGAGTGGATTATGGACCTTTTAGTTATTATACCGGTGGAGACCTCAGTTCGTATGTGTATGATGAACAAGGGAATGAACTGGATGTAGAAACGCTGGTGGGTAAGGTCTGTGGGGAGGTGGATGTTTGCAAAGCCAATCATCATGCTTGGACAGACGCTATGAGCGAAGGTTTTATTCGGAATATCAGAGCCAAACAGTATGTCATTCCTGTATGGGAAGATGAGCATATTCAACCTGTGGTCATGGAACGGATGCTGGATAAGAATCTTTACTCTTCAGAACGAATGGTTTTTCCGACAAATTTGCCCGAACATCTCAGAGAGTTGTATGCTGATCGGAAGTGGATGGCGCAGGTATGTCCGGAAGATGGCCATGTAGTAATCAAGGTTTTTGATAAAGGGAAGAAATATGCCGTTTATGTATTGTCCGCAAAGGATGAGGAAAATCGGGTGAAGGCTGTTTATGGACCTTTTGACAGTGAATCTTCTTTGTTGCAATCTTCATTTGACAGAAAAGATTCAACAGATGTAAAGGTCGCTATTATACCGGAACACGTTGACTATGATTACCGATTGGGGGAAGAAGTGTGCTTTTTGATAGAAGTTTCACAAGGAGGGCAATGGGTGGAGAATTACAGGGTGGATTACGAGTTGGGGGCTGAATGTTTTCCAACGATAGTGAAACAAGATGCATTGTTAGAGAATGGGAAGCTAGTAGTAAAGGCTGTTATGAATAAAGCAGGCTTTATGCGCTGTAAGGTAAAGGTAAAAAGAGGAGGTGATGTAGTTTGTGAAAGTGTGGCGACGGTGGCTGTAGATAAAGAGAAAATAGTTCCGGTTGTGAAGGAACCGGAAGACTTTGAAGCATTTTGGGATGCAGCTATTGCCGAATCACGTAAGGTTGAATTGTCTCCTCATTTGATACAAGTGCCGGAGTTGTGTTCTGCTACTCATCAGGTTTATCGGGTTGATTTTCAGAATGATGCACCTGCTTCTCGCTTTTATGGCATACTTACTGTTCCTAAGGCAGAAGGTTGTTTCCCTGCTATTTTGCAGCTTCCGGGAGCGGGTGTTCATCGTTTTGACAGAGGAGCGAATTATGGCGATCGGATTATAACATTGGATATAGGAATACATGGTATTCCGCAGAATCTTGCTCCTGAAGTATATGAAGGATTGACAAATGCCGGATTGCGTAACTATTCGGTGATGGGGAGCACCAATCGGGACACATATTATTATAAACGGGTGTATGTAGGCTGTGTCAAGGCTATTGATTTTCTTTTTACGTTGCCTTGGTTTGATAGGAAGACGATAGGAGTTTGTGGAGGTAGTCAAGGTGGAGGGTTGGCCATGGTTGTTGCTGGACTTGATAAGCGTGTTGACTTTCTGACAGCCTATTTCCCAGCTCTGTGCGATCAGGAAGCTTGGTTGGCTAAACAAGCAGACGGTTGGCCGCATACATTTCGTTTAGGGATGTATGGCGATTCTTGTTTGACAGAAGAGGTTCGCAATGCTTTGTCTTATTTTGACGTTGTGAATTTCGCTTCACGGATTCGGGTCCCCGGATGGTATGGAATGGGATATAATGATACAGTTTGTCCACCTACATCTGTGATGGCTGCTTACAATGGCATACTAGCTGAAAAGCAAATGATTACATTTCCGGGTGCAGGTCATTGGAATTATCCAAAACAAGAGGAACTTCGTCTTAAATGGATTCATAATATGATTAGAAATTACAAATTTAAAAATGATGATTATAATGATTGAAAGATTAAAAATATTGTTTATAATATGGTGCTCGCTTTTTATCGGAAACGTGAATGCGGCTGATTTTTTGATAGAAGCAGAAAGCTTTCTTCAAAAAGGAGGGTGGGCTGTTGATCAACAATTCATGGACCAAATGGGGTCACCCTATTTGTTAGCTCATGGTATGGGAGTTCCTGTGTCAGATGCCGTAACTAACATCAATGTTCCCAATAAGGGAGAATATTATGTATATGTCCGTACTTACAATTGGACATCACCGTGGTGTAAGAACAAAGGTCCCGGCCGTTTCGCACTGTATGTTGATGGGCGAGAAGTCTCTTCTTCGTTAGGAACCGAGGGCGAGGATTGGATGTGGCAATTTGCAGGTCGCGTTCGTATCAACAAAGCTCAGGTAAAAATATGTTTGAAAGACTTGACCGGATTTGACGGTCGGTGTGATGCCATTTATTTTACGCAAGATGCAGATAAAATTCCTCCTGCTTCAGTGGCAGAGATGAAATCTTTCAGGAAGCAAATGTATAAAGATGCTTTGGGAGATTCGCAAGTTGCACATTTTGATTTGGTCGTTGTTGGTGGAGGTACGGCCGGTATGTCTACGGCATTGTCGGCCGCACGGCTGGGATGTAAGGTTGCTTTGGTACATAACAGGCCGATACTTGGTGGAAACAATAGCTCTGAGGTACGGGTACATTTAGGTGCAAGTATCGAAATGCCTCCTTATCCCCAATTGGGAGGTTTGGTAAAAGAGTACGGACCTGTTCGTGGGGGAAATGCACAGCCGGGTGAATACTATGAGGATTGGAAAAAACTGGATGTGGTGAATGCGGAGAAAAACATTTCATTGTTTTTAAATTTCCATGCCACAGCAGTAGAATTGAATGGCAGGCAGATTAAAGCCGTCCGGGCTGTCCACATTGAAACAGGAAAAGAAAGAGTGTTTGAGGCTCCCTTATTTGCAGATTGCACGGGAGATGGGAATATTGGCTTTTTGGCAGGTGCAGACTATCGTATGGGACGTGAAGGCCGCATGGATTTTGGAGAGAGTTTGGCTCCAGAAAAAGCAGATTCCCTGACAATGGGAGCTTCCGTACAATGGTATTCGGAAGAATTGTCCTATAAAAATTCTTTTCCATTATTTGAGTACGGCTTGAGCTTGGATGAGAATAAGTGCGAAAAAGTCACTATGGGAGAGTGGCGATGGGAAGTTGGCATGAATCTCAATCAAATAACGAAGGCAGAGCGTATTCGCGATTACGGACTCTTAGTAGTTTACTCTAATTGGAGCTATTTGAAAAACAGACTGAAAAAAGATGATAAATGGATGAAACGAAAATTGTCATGGGTGGCTTATGTTGCTGGAAAACGCGAATCACGTCGTTTATTGGGCGATTATATTTTGAAACAAGATGACATTGATAAACAGGTGTTTCATGAGGATGCTACAGCTACTACTACTTGGGCCATTGATCTGCATTTTCCGGATTCTGCCAATATGGCAAAGTTTCCGGATGCTCCTTTCTTGTCGTCCACGGAACATATTTATATCAAGCCTTATCCCATTCCTTACCGATGTCTGTATTCACGCAATGTGGACAATCTCTTTATGGCAGGACGGAATATCAGTGCCACACATGTCACTTTTGGTTCGACACGGTTGATGCGAACTACTGCCATGATGGGGGAAGTAGTAGGAATGGCTGTATCTATCTGCCGAAAACACCGGGTGCTTCCTCGTGAAGTCTATTGGTGGTATATGGAGGAACTGAAAAGTCTGATGGAAAAAGGGGTAGGCAAACCGGGGATTCCTAATAATCAGAAATATAATGAAATAGGATAAATAATAAATATAGTATGATGTCACTCATAAAATCTTTGTTAACTATTGTATGTTTGTGGCTGTCAATGGCATTGTCAGCACAAGAACCGATTGAAACAACAATCATTACTCCACTCGATGGCGAGTGTTGGTGGGGAGGCTTGACCGCATTGGGGAACCAAATGCCCTATGCTTCCAATACTAAAGAATATAATTTGGAGAGACAGAATGAGAATAACCAAATTGTTCCGTTATTGATTTCTTCCAAAGGACGTTATGTCTATGGAGAACATCCTTTCCGTTTCCGTTTTCGGAATGATACATTGCTACTGCATTCAAATTTTGAAAAGCTTTCTGTGGAACAAGGAGGTAAAAACTTGCGTGAGGCTTATTTGGCGGCATCAGTCAAGCATTTTCCTGCCTCGGGTAAGACTCCCGAAGAGCTTTTCTTTTCTAAACCGCAGTATAATACGTGGATTGAACTGATGTACAATCAAAATCAAGCAGATATTGAAGCGTATGCACAGCAAGTATTGGCAAATGGTTTTCCTACCGGCATTTTTATGATAGATGACAACTGGCAGAATCATTATGGCAACTTCGATTTCAAGGCTGCGAAATTTCCCAATCCGAAAGGAATGGTAGAACGGCTGCATTCGGCAGGATTTAAAATCATGCTCTGGGTTTCTCCTTATGTGACAGCAGATAGCCCGGAGGCTCGTTTTTTGGAGGAGAAGGGGTATTTGATAAAGGAGCGTGGCAAGGATACACCGGCTATCTTGCGCTGGTGGAACGGTTCGAGTGCCTGCTTTGATTTGACAAATCCGGCAGCTTTTGAATATCTGAAGCAACAGTTGTATGACACCCAGAAGAAATATGGAGTCGATGGGTTTAAATTCGATGCGGGAGATGTCATGTATATGTGTGGAGATAACCTGGAGTTTTTTAATCCATCTGCCAAAGCAGCGGTATTTTCCCAAAAATGGGCTGAGATGGGATTGTATTTCCCTTACAATGAATATCGTACTTCCTTTAAAATGGGAGGTCAACCTTTGGTTCAGCGGTTAGGCGATAAGCCTTATTCATGGGATGCGGTTTCATGGCTTATTCCCGATATGATAGCTGCCGGACTTTTAGGGCATGCCTATACGTGTCCCGATATGATAGGTGGAGGTGCTTATTCTACTTTTTTGAATATTGATAAAGACAGTTTTGATCAAGAATTAATTGTGCGTTCATGTCAGATTCATGCTTTTATGCCTATGATGCAATTTTCTGTTGCTCCTTGGCGTATATTGGATCAGAAGCATTTGGAAATATGTCAGAAGTTTGCTTGTTTCCATGAGACTATGGGAGCTTATTTTTTGGAAACAGCCAAGAAGTCATCCCAAACAGGTGAGCCGATGGTCAGACATATGGAGTATATGTATCCGGGACAAGGATTTCTGAATTGTAAAGATCAGTTTATGATAGGTGAGAAGTATATGGTTGCTCCGATGGTCACCAAAGGAACTTCCCGTGTGGTGAAATTGCCTTCCGGAAAATGGCGTGATGACCAGGGAAAGATTTATAAAGGAGGAAGGACAATCTCAATTCAAGTCCCCATTGAGCGGTTACCTTATTTTGAGTGTATCAAGTAACTAAAATGTCAATGTAATATGTATGGAAAATTGTTAGCATGTGCAATACTTTTTGTATGTATTTGTAATGTATATGCAATACAAGTGTTTGATATGGCATCTTTCGGAATAGTACCGGAAGGGAAAAACTTATCAGCTAAGATGAAAGCTGCCTTACATGAAATTCATGAAAGAGTATCAGAGGATAGTATTGTGATACGTTTCCAAAAGGGTAGATATGACTTTTATCAGGAAAATGCTTCCAGTAGAATGTACTATATATCCAATCATGCTGAATATCGTGGAGAACAGAAACCTTTGGAGAAACCGTTGCATGTGGCAATTCCTTTGGAAGACTTCAGGTCGTTGACTGTGGAAGGAAACGGTGCGCTGTTTGTCTGTCATGGTTGTATGTTGCCTGTTTCGTTGGTTCGTTCCAAAAATTGTACGCTTCAGGATATTCAAATTGATTTTCAAGAGGCAGTGTATCCTCAAATTAGAATATTGAAGAATGAAGGAAAAGCGGGTATTACTTTTGAGGTGTTTCCGGATGTCGATTATCGGCTTGCCAAAGATTCTGTTTTGGATATCTATGCTTTGGGGCAATGGGGGATTCGTCCTTTCTATGCCACGGCGTATGAGGGAGAGACGAAGCGTGTGGCTTATAATACGGGAGATTTGGAATTTCCCAATCATTCTTTAGTGGCAAAAGGGAAGCGGGTGATACATGCTCCTTTGTGGCATGATGAAAGGTTAAAGCCCGGATTTGTCATGTTGCTGCGTACTTGGGACCGTCCGGCTCCGGCCGTTTTTTTGCATCATAATGTGAATACGACATTGAAGAATGTGGAAATTAATTATGCTGAAGGAATGGGAGTATTGGCTCAGTTGTGTGAAAACGTAACGCTGGATAGCACCAGAATCTGTTTGAGTGAAAGGAATCCTTCACGTTATATTACGACTGTTGTTGATGCTACTCATTTCTCGCATTGTCGGGGCAAGATTGTTTCAACGCATGGTCTTTACGAGCATATGGGAGACGATGCAATCAATGTACATGGCATTTATCTGAATATGGAAGAGCGAGTTGATGATTATACCGTGATTGGCCGTTTTATGTATGAACAGACTTATGGATTTGATTGGGGATTTGCTGGAGATACAGTACAGTTTGTTTCAAAAGAGACTTCAGAGGTGGTTACCGGTATGAATCGGATTGTCGATATTGTTCCTATGGACGTCAATGGTTCTGCCATGGGAGCACGTTCTTTCAAAATCGTTTTTGCAAATCCACTTGATGGAAGACTTTTCGGGAAAGATCAATTCTGTATGGAAAACCTGACATGGACTCCCGAAGTCTGTTTTGCAGAAAATTTGATTCGTAATAATCGGGCACGTGGAGCGTTGTTTACTACTCCGAGGAGGGTGGTGGTGGACTCAAATGTATTTGATCATGTGTCGGGAGCGGCAATTTTGATTAGTGGCGATTGCTCCTATTGGTATGAAAGTGGTGCATGTAGGGATGTGCTGATTTGTAACAATCGGTTTGTCAATGTGCTGAGTAGCATTTTTATGGAAGCGAATGCTGTCATCAGTATCTCTCCTGTTGTGAAAAATCTGCAGAAGCAGGAACGGTGTTATCATGGAGGAAATGCTGAATCGATTCGGATTATAAATAATAAATTTGATGTTTTCGATGCACCGATACTCTATGCTAAGTCTGTGGACGGATTATTGTTTAAGGGAAATACAATTCATATAAATTCGGAATATGTCCCTTTTCACTGGAATCAAAGCCGTTATCGGATGGAGCATGTAGGACGCATTGATATAGAACCCTGAATATAGAATAGATAGAGATATGAGAATCATAATTGTGTTATGTATCATTGGCGCTCTTTGGGCGGAATGTGGATATGCACAGATATATAAAGATAAGACGGCTGCTGTAGAAGCGCGTGTTGAAGATTTGCTTCATCAGATGACCCTGGAAGAGAAAATCGACTATATAGGTGGCTATCGGGATTTTTATATCAGAGGCATTGAGCGTTTGGGAGTTCCTGCTTTAAAATTGACGGATGGCCCGTTGGGAGCGCATAAAGATGGAAAAGCAACCGCTTATCCGGCAGGGGTATTGACAGCTTCTACATGGAATAGGTCGCTGGTTTATGAGTTGGGAAAGCAATTGGGTAGAGATGCGAAAGCACGTGGGGCCCATATATTACTCGGACCGGCAGTCAATATAATTCGGTCGCCTTTATGCGGGCGAAACTTTGAGTATTTTACGGAAGACCCATACTTGAACGCTCAAATAGCCGTAGCTTACGTGCGAGGAGTGCAAGATCAGCATGTTGTTGCTACGTTGAAACATTTTGTTGCCAATAATCAGGAATGGGATCGTCATAATATAAACAGCAATATTGATGAAAGAACATTGCATGAAATTTATCTTCCTGTATATAGGGATGCTATCCGGAAAGCGGGAGTGGGCGCTATTATGGACGGATATAATATTGTAAATGGTGTCCATGTCACTCAGAGTGATGAATTGAACAATCAGTTACTCAAGAAACGATGGGGCTTCCAAGGGCTGGTAATGAGCGATTGGGGAGCGACTTACAATGCGATTGAAGCGGCCAACGGAGGGCTGGATTTGGAGATGCCTCAGGCCATCTGTATGAATCGGGCTAATTTACTTCCTGCATTGCAGGCTGGACATGTTAAAACGGCGACGATAGATGATAAGGTCAGAAGAATTTTGAGGATAATGTTTAGATTCGGGTTTTATGATAATGCTCAATCGGACGCTTCTGTTCCTTATGATAATCCGGATGGGGGAGAGGTGGCATTGAAACTGGCTCAGGAAGGAATTGTTTTGTTGAAAAATGAAAGAAATCTGTTGCCTCTTGATAGGTCTGAGGTAAAATCGGTGGCTGTTATCGGGCCTAATGCAAATTCGTATGTTGCAGGAGGGGGGAGTTCCTATACATTTCCTTTTCATAGTACGAATGTTCTTGATGGACTAAAAGATAAATTTCGGGATGCAGAGTTTTATTATGCGTCGGGCATTGCCGGACATTGGGATGCGGTAGAGAAGTCTTTGTTTTATACAAGTGCAGAAGGATGTGAAAGAGGGCTTGTAGGAGAATATTATGATAACACACAGTTGGCCGGGAGACCGGTTGAAACCAAAGTGGATACGATCATCTGTATTCAAAATGGTTGGCATGTTGCATCCCTTAAGAAAGGCCCTCCTTTCGATCACTGCTCTATACGGTGGCGGGGAATCATCCGGCCTCCGAAAAGTGCTGATTATCTGTTTACAGTCAGAGGTTTTGATGGCTTTCGCTTGCGGATTGATTCGGAAACGGTGATTGATGCATGGAGAGAGCAGGGAATTACGACGAAAGAATCTATCCTGTTTTTAGAGGCAGGGAGAGAGTACCCAGTAGTATTGGAATATTTTGCGGACTGCCATCCTGTGGATATATCTTTGGGTTGGAGGGAAAATCGAGTATCATTTGATGAAGCTGTTCAAATAGCCGGAAAGGCTGATGTTGCGGTAATCAATGTAGGATTGAATGAGAGCCTTGAACGCGAAAGCAATGATCGGGATTTTGGGCTACCTGCCTATCAAGATAGTTTGATACAAGCTGTTTCTGCCGTCAATAAGCGGACTATTGTGCTGGTAAATGCAGGTGGAAATATTGATATGAATCGTTGGGCGGATCAGGTTCCGGCACTTCTGTATTTATGGTATCCGGGACAAGAGGGAGGGAAAGCGGTTGCCGATATTCTTTCGGGAGACATCAATCCCAGTGCGAAACTGCCGGTTTCATTTGAATATAAATGGGAAGATAATTCTGCATTTCCATACTATCATGACACCGATGGAGATAAGGAGGTGGAATATAAAGAAGGATTATTTTTAGGATACCGCTATTACGACAGTGCAAAAGTGAAACCCCGTTTCCCATTTGGATATGGTCTTTCATATACAAGATTTGAATATGATGATCTTAAGGTTCGACAAGAAGAGGGCGATACAGATGTGGAAGTCAGTTTCACAATTAGTAATGTTGGTTCTTGGGACGGTTCCGAAGTTGCTCAATTATACATTAGACCTATGCATCCTTTCGTATCGAGGCCTTATAAAGAGCTTAAAGGATTTGAGAAAGCCTTTATACCCAAAGGACAGAAAAGGCAGGTAAGCATATCGCTTGATAAGGAATCTTTTTCTTATTATAAAGTGGATAAAAAGCAGTATGGTTATGACAGCGGACTTTATGAGATTCTGATAGGAACTTCCTCTGAAGATATAGTGCTTAGTGAAGTGATAGAGATAGCCGCAGAAAGAGATTCCGAATAAAATCAGTTAGTGTGATAATTAAGCGTAAACGTAAAATTTAAAAAATATAAAGATGATGAGAAAAATAGTATGTTTTTTAGTGATGTTTTGGGGAATGGCAATGCCTTTATGGGCGGTAAACAAAGGGGATGTTGGAGCTGCGGAATCCATGTTGAGACGTTTGATTCCTGATTGTGCCGATATGTTTCAATTCAAAAAGGTGAATAGCAAGGAGGACTTTTTCAGAATAGAATCTTCTGCTGATTCGAAGATTTTGATTAGTGGGAATAATGCAAATTCAATGGCTGTAGGGCTGAATTACTATTTGAAGTATTACTGTCTGACTACTGTATCTTGGTATGCAGACCAATCTGTAGAAATGCCGGAGGTTTTACCTCAAATACCTTCTCCGGTGGAAGTGAAAGCAAGGGTAGAGAGGCGTTTCTTTTTGAATTATTGTACTTTTGGCTATAGTATGGCTTTTTGGGATTGGAAAGATTGGCAGCGGTTTATTGACTGGATGGCACTAAATGGTGTCAATATGCCTTTGGCTATCACCGGTCAAGAAGCTGTGTGGTATAAGGTCTGGAAGGATATGGGACTGAAGTCTCAGGAGATTCTTTCCTATTTTACGGGTCCTGTTTATTTACCTTGGCATCGTATGGCAAACATTGATTCATGGAATGGCCCCTTGCCGATGGAATGGCTTGAGAAACAGACAAAGCTTCAGCAACAGATCTTATCGCGCGAGCGGGAGCTGAACATGAAGCCTGTATTGCCGGCTTTCAACGGTCATGTTCCGGCAGCCTTAAAACGGGTTTATCCGGATGCGGATATTCAGAGTTTGGGTAATTGGGCCGGGTTTACAGATGAATACCATTGTTCTTTTTTATCTCCGGAAGAGCCTTTGTTCGCAACCATACAGAAGAAGTTCCTTAAAGAGCAGGAACGGCTATTTGGAACAGATCACATCTATGGGGTCGATCCGTTTAATGAAGTGGAACCTCCCAGTTGGGAGCCTGATTATTTGAAAAAGGTTTCTTCTAATTTGTATCATACTTTGCTTAATGCCGATTCTAAGGCAGAGTGGTTGCAAATGACCTGGATGTTCTATTTTGATAAGAAAAAATGGACGACTCCACGAGTTGAGGCTTTCTTGAAAGGAGTGCCTGTAAATCGTTTGTCTTTATTGGATTACCACTGTGAAAAAGTTGAATTATGGAAGGAAACCGATTGCTTTTACGGACAGCCTTACATTTGGTGCTATTTGGGCAATTTTGGCGGAAACACCAGTCTCGTAGGGAGTGTGAAGGATAGTGGTGATAGATTGGAGAAGGCTTTGAGTGAAGGTGGCAATAATCTGAAAGGAATCGGTTCTACGTTGGAAGGCTTGGATGTCATTCAGTTTCCTTATGAATACATTTTGGAAAAAGCCTGGAGCATAGGTAAGGATAATCAGACATGGGTAAATGCATTGGCCGATCGCCATGCTGGAGAAGTTTCTCAACCGGTTCGTGAGGCTTGGAATTTATTGTTTAATGATATATATGTCCAAGTTTCCAAGACGGCTGGAATATTGCCTAACTATCGGCCTGTCATGGGATCAAATTGCGATAACGTAAATATAGAGTATTGTAACAAAAAATTGTTGCAGGTATGGGAAGGACTGTTGCAGGCTTCTGATTTGAAACGGGATGCTTTGCAGCTGGATGTAATATCGGTTGGCAGGCAACTGTTGGGCAATTATTTTCTGACGGTCAAGAATGAGTTTGACCGAATGTATAAAACAGGAGATTTGCTGGCATTGCGGATGCGCGCTTTGGAGATGCGTGAAATTTTAAATGATATTGACAAACTGACATCTTTTCATAATTACACTTCACTTCATAAATGGATTGATATGGCTCGGATGTATAGCGATGATGAGGCTATTCAAGATTATTATGAGAAAAATGCCCGGAGTTTGATAACTACGTGGGGAGGAATTTTGAATGATTATGCCAGCCGGACTTGGGCCGGGCTGATTGGTGGCTATTATTCTGTTCGTTGGGAAATGTATATAGACGCAGTTGTGCGTTCGGTCGAAAACGGACAAGAGTTCAATCAAAAAATATTGGATGATGCTTTAGATAAGTTTGAATCTGATTGGGTGGATTCTAAAACAAAGCCGGAACGTAAAATGGAGGGAGAACTTCAAGCGTTTGCCCGTTATCTGCTTTCCAAATATGAAACAAGATTAAGGTAGCTTTATGTTCTGATGCCTTTGAACGGATTATTGGATAGAGTTTTGTAATTGATTTTTTTATAATAAAATAGGTGGTACGTTAATGAATAAATTTTTGATATTGATAGTAGCTGCTTGTCTACTTTTTACTCACGGTATACAAGCAAAAGAGGACTTGCCTTATAAAAATCCTCTTCTTCCGGTAGAAGTGCGGGTAGATGATTTGTTGGCTCGTATGACTTTGGAAGAAAAGATAGCCCAGATTCGACATTTGCATTCGTGGGATCTGTTTGACGGACAAACATTGAATATGAAGAAACTGCATAATATATGTGCAGGAGTAGGGTATGGATTTTTTGAAGGATTTCCTTTGACTGCATCCAGTTGCCGTGATAACTTTCGTAAAATTCAAACTTATCTGGTAGAGAACACTCGTTTGGGCATTCCCGGCTTTGTTGTGGCCGAATCGTTGCATGGGGTGGTTCAGGAGGGCTGTACCATTTATCCTCAGAATATAGCAATGGGGAGTACCTTTAATATTGATTTAGCTTACGAAAAAGCAAAGCATATTGCAGGAGAACTCAATGAAATAGGTGTGAAGCAAGTGCTGGCTCCTTGTGTAGATGTAGTTCGCGATTTGCGTTGGGGAAGAGTGGAAGAGTCTTTTGCAGAAGATCCTTTTATATGTTCTATGATGGCACTTGCCGAGGTGCAAGGCTACATGTCTCATGGAATTTCTCCAATGCTGAAACATTATGGACCTCACGGTAATCCGCAGGGAGGATTGAACTTGGCTTCGGTAGATTGCGGAACCCGTGACTTGTTTGATATCTATATGAAACCTTTTGAAACCGTGGTGACACATACAAATATAATGGCGGTTATGTCCAGTTATAATTCGTGGAACCGAGTGCCTAATTCAGCGTCTCATTTTATGCTTACTGAGATTCTTCGGAACAAATGGGGATTTCGCGGATATGTGTACTCCGACTGGGGGGTAGTGGAAATGCTTAAAACTTTTCATAAAACGGCTGTAGATGATTTGGAAGCAGCCGGACAAGTACTTTCGGCAGGTTTGGATGTGGAAGCGTCCAGTTACTGTTTTTCTGTTTTGGAGGAGAAGGTGCGTTCGGGGGATTTTGACGTTTTCTATATCGATCGGGCTGTCAGGAGAGTATTGCGAGCCAAATTCGAGATGGGGCTTTTTGAGGATCCCTATTTGGAGCACGCTCCTTACCGTTTGCCTCTCCATTCTGACGAGAGTGTTAGTCTGTCCCGCAAAATAGCGGATGAATCGGTTGTATTGTTGAAAAACGAAAAACAGCTGTTGCCATTGGATACTGATAAATTAAAATCAATAGCGGTTATAGGTCCTAATGCGGATTGTGTTCAGTTTGGAGATTACACATGGAGTAGAGATAATAAAGATGGAATCACTCCTCTTCAAGGAATAAGACAATTGGTCGGTGATAGGATACAAGTTAATTATTCAAAAGGTTGTTCCTTGACTTCATTGGATAGAAGTGGCATTGAAGAGGCCGTTTTTGCAGCACAGCAAAGTGATGTTGCGGTAGTATTTGTGGGGAGTTCCAGCGCGGCTTTTGTCCGCTATAATGCAGAGTCGCCAACCAGCGGTGAAGGGGTAGACTTGAGTGATATCTCCTTAACGGGTGTACAAAATGAATTGGTCCAAGCAGTATATGCTACAGGGAAACCTGTCATTGTTGTGCTTGTTGCCGGAAAACCTTTTGCCATTCCTTGGATAAAAGAGCATGTATCGTCCGTGTTGGTGCAGTGGTATGCAGGGGAACAGGGAGGAGCTTCCATAGCGGATATTCTGTTCGGAAACGTGAATCCTTCTGGTAAATTGACATTCTCTTTCCCGCAAAGCACCGGACATTTGCCGGTATATTACAATCATTTATCAACCGATAAAGGTTTCTATAAAGAACCCGGTAGCTATGACAAGCCGGGGAGAGATTATGTTTTTTCAAGTCCTGCGCCTTTGTGGGCTTTCGGATATGGATTGAGCTATACGGACTTTAAGTATAAGAAAGCCTATACGGATAAAAAGCATTATCAGCTTTATGATACTATTTCTGTTGTTACTCAGATTGAAAATGTGGGAAATTGTAGAGGAAAAGAGGCAGTACAGGCCTATGTTCACGATGTGGTGAGCACCGTGATGACCCCTGTCAAGCAGTTGAAAGGTTTTGCAAAAGTGGAGCTGGGGATTGGTGAAAGCAAAGATGTGCTTATTCAGATTCCGGTGAAAGAACTTTATCAGACAGATGATTCCGGTAACCGTTTTTTGGAAGAAGGAGAGTTTGAGATACAGATAGGTACATCTTCAGACCGAATCAGCTTTAAATTACCTATTTATGTAGGGAAAAAGGTTCCAGCAGGGTATCAGACTAATGAAACTGTTGTGAGGAAAAAAGATATCGGAGGGCATTTGATACAAGTGAAGGGAGTAGTTCGCGACATTCAGGCAACTCCTATTGTGAATGTAAGGGTTGCTTCGAATGCTATGAAAAGCAGTGTTCAGACCGATTTGAAAGGGGAATATTCTATATTGGTACCTGAAAATAGTTCTTTAATATTTTCAAAAGACGGTTACGTAACTAAAGAAGTTGAGGTAGAGTGGCAGGGTGATTTGAATGTACAGATGTGCAAAGGAGGGTAATGTTGCATGAGTTTTGTGATCAAGTTTAAGTTGAAAGGTCTGTTTATTAAACAGTGGTTTTGTAATAATGTAAGAAAATTGTTTTTCAGAAAAAGGAAAAAGTTTTCACCTAAAGTATTAGTGTTTCATGTTTTATTATAAAATCATTATAGGGTGTACTATACTATTTCTAATGTTAAGTATTGCTATTCTTTCTGTCTATCAAGAATACTTGTATATAGAAGATCTGAATAAGATGGAAGTATATTCTTATAGAAAAAAAGAAGCTGTTGATATTGTCTTACAGCAATTACTTGATTTCTCATTTTCTGAAAATCTATTATTGGAGGGGGACAGTGCAGAATATAATAGCCATAAAAGAAAGTATATAACAACAATTGAAGCTTTAAATAAGTTAAAGCTCTATTATGTATCTGATGTACAGCATTTGCAGATAAATAAAATAATTTTGCTTTTATCGGAGAAAGAACGATTGTTACAAGATGCAATGATTCTATTTTCGAAATTTCCACGTGCGGATAGTTTACTTTACCAACAGATTCCTTTTATAGTACCAAAGATATCGACTCGAATGGAGTTGAAAGAAATGGAAAAGAAAAATATATTGAGAAAATTATTTGGAAAGAAAAAAGATAAATCTATTTATTCATCTCGAAAACAATTGGAACAGTCAGATGCTTCTCAATATATAAAAGTGAAACTTCATTCGTTACAAAAAGAAATCTACGAACAATATGTAAATTATAGGGAAAGATTATCTGTTTATTCTGATAGTTTGCAGCAACGTAAAAAGGAAATGAATTTGCAGATAGGTAATCTAATGGATGAGTTAGAAAAAACTATAAAAGCACAATCGGCCAAAGAAATAAATGAGATGATAGCTTCTAGAAAACGCTCATTTTTTCTTATTCTTTTTATAACTTTTTTTTCAATCTTGTTACTCATTGCGCTTTATGTGCTTGTATATTGTCATTTTAGAAAAATGAATAAATATCAGGTGCAACTACAAATATCTGATTGTAAAAATAGGGAATTGTTAACTATACGTAAAAAAATGATGTTAGCAGTGGGACATGATTTAAGAGCGCCTTTAGGTACTATCTGCGAATTTGCCGAGTTAATGCAAAAAGAAAAGGATGGTGAACAAAACAGAAAGTACGCCATAAATATTCAGCATGCCTCCCGGTATGTTATTGGGCTGGCAAACAATCTATTATATTATTATAAACTGGAAACGGAAAAAGAACAAACCGAGAAAGAAATCTTTCATTTGGGACAAACACTGGAAAATGGTGTCAGCTCTTTTTTTCCGGCAGCTGAAAAAAAAGGACTGGGATTGACAATGGAAATCAAAGATTGTAATATTCTTGTTATAGGAGATTCCGGACGCCTGATGCAGATCCTTTGCAACCTATTGTCCAATGCGGTCAAGTTTACACATACCGGATATATACATGTCGGTTCGCGGTACAATGATAGGAAATTATCCTTATTTGTAAGGGATACGGGCATAGGTATTGATAAAGAGAAACAGGAATGTATATTTTCAGATTTTGAGCAGGGAGGTTTGTCAATGAATGGAGACGGTTTCGGGTTGGGACTGGCTATCACTTCCCGATTGGTAGCTCTGATGAATGGAGACATCTATGTGGACAGTCTGCCGGAACAAGGAAGCACATTTAAGGTTTGCCTGCCATTTGAGGAGACAGAAAATATGCAGGAGAACCGTTCAAATGAGAATATGGTATCCGGAATCAAGATATTATTTATAGATGATGACCGTATGCAACTGGAAGTGACCCGGAAGATGTATGCCCGTAGCGGTATTGAATGTGACTGTTGTCAGAGTTCTGGAGAATTGGTTGCATTATTACGTAAAGGGTGGTATGACCTTGTTTTGACAGATATGCAGATGCGCGATATGGATGGGTACGGAATATTGTCCCTGCTTCGGAGTTGCAATGTCGGACAGTCAAGGACTGTTCCTGTATTGGCCGTAACCGCCCGTTTTGATGAGAATGAGGAATATTTCAAAAAAATGGGATTTGTCGGTTGTCTTAACAAGCCTTTTTCCGAAAAAGAGTTGCTGAACGCGACTTACAGTATTGAAAGACCGGATTTTACAGCAATTTTGGAAGGTGAAAAGAATGTAGAAGAACTGCTGGCTGTTTTCATAGAGGATACCAGGAAGGAGCTTGCCGGTATGCAGGATGCTTTTACCACAAGAGATTATAAAAGAGTGGAACGTATCATTCATAAGGCTGTCCCCTTATGGATTATGATACGCATAGATATTCCATTGCAGGAACTGGAGAATATGGCTTCTCTACCAGTGGAAAGCTGGCATGAAGTATCTGAAGGACAGTTTGAACGCTTGAGCGGGGCTGTGAGAAAAGCGATAGAGAAAGCGGAAATACTGAAGGAGGAAATAAATGGGAGTTATACTGATAGTGGAAGATGACCGTACTTATGCGCGTGCAACAAACAACTGGCTGATACATAACGGAGTTAATGCCCGTTATGTATTGTCGTTAAATACGGCAAAGGATTTTTTAAAAGATAATGATGTAGATCTGGTATTGTCGGATTTCCGTCTTGGTGACAATAATGGAGTAGAACTGTTGAGTTGGATGCAAGCGAACGGATACCATATCCCGTTTCTCATAATGACGGGCTATGGAGATATACCGGGTGCCGTCGAGGCAGTAAAGAAGGGTGCTGACAATTATTTACCCAAGCCTATTCAGACGGAAAAAGTACTTGGTATCATTCATGAACTTTCGGGGCGTAGACAGAAAAGGAAACAGCCCGAGCAGGCATTTTATTTCTGTAAAAGCCCGTTGGCCGTTGACATGCAGAAAAAGCTAGGACTGGTTGCTCCGGTTGATACAATGTCAGTACTGATACGTGGTGCGTCAGGTACTGGCAAGGAATGGGTCGCACGTCGGATACATGCTTTAAGCAGACGTCCGGAAGGTCCGTTCATTGCAGTGGATTGCGGAGCATTACCTCGTGATCTCGCTTCTTCTGAATTGTTCGGACATAAGAGGGGAGCTTTTACAGGAGCAACCGAGGACAAGACCGGCATGTTCGCTTTTGCCAACCGTGGTACATTGTTTCTGGATGAAATAGGTAATTTGAATTTGGAAACGCAGGTCCTGTTATTACGGGCATTGCAGGAAAGGTGCTACAGACCTCTTGGTAGCAGTCGGGAAATCAAGGTGGATATACGGTTGCTGGCCGCAACGAATGAGAATCTGGAAGAGGCAATAAAGACTGGAAGGTTCAGGGAAGACTTGTATCACCGTTTGAATGAGTTTCCACTCTATGTTCCTCTACTGGCAGAATGCAGGGACGACATTCTGCCGTTAGCCCATTTCTTCCTTTCTTATGCAAATGAGGAGTTTTCGAAGGAGATCAAGGGATTTGATCCGGATGTCAGAAAAATGTTCAGTTCATATTCATGGCCGGGCAACATACGGGAGTTGCGCAGTGTTGTAAGGCGTGCATGTGTATTGGCCAGGGAAGACTGGATTACTTGTAAAGAGATAGACTTGCCGGTGTATGTGAAATATTCTGGAAGTTATAAACTGGAAAAAGAACGTATGGAGCGGGAAGCCTTGTTAAAAGCGCTTGACACTACGGGAAATGATCGGACAGCCGCAGCCAGATTGTTGGGAATAAGAAGGAGCACTCTTTATTTGAAGCTAAAGAAATTCGGTCTGATTCTGCTCTGAAAATTGTCCATAAAACCGGACATGTTCATAAAAATGACCGGAAAAGGAATGGACACTAGCCTAAAGGATGAAAATGCTTGTATGTTAGTATTCAGCTTTTTATAATGTTCATTTCTGGATGGCACGTTAATTGTTATTCATGACAGTGGTATTTGCGGTCATATGCCGTCATATGTTTTAACATAAATATTAATGCTATGAAAACGTTGACAGACACGAAGCTTTTCGAAATGTTCGTATCATATATACAAGGAGGCATTTCTTGTATGGAAGAGTTACATGCTGCTTATGATAATTTTGTAGCTGTTCTTTCAGAACTTTCAGTTGATGAAGACCTGATATCCAAGCTGCGAAGGTTGAATTATACCCGTATAGAACTGTTTTTTATCCGGCAGAACAGTAATGGCATGTCAGGGGAAAAACATGTAGTGGAAATGTTCATGGATAAGACAATAGCATTGTTGGATACAGAAATAGAAATGTTGAAAGAGATCTGCCGGCATGGTGGTACAACCGTGCTAAAGCCGGACAGTGGAAAAGCCTGTGTGAAGAGAATGACCACAATGCTGTCTTGGAATGGTACGGACAGTGATTTGATAGAACTGGTTGCCGCATTGATGGCGGCCGGTTCGGTGAGTTCCTCCGATGGCAGAAAACTAACTGTAATAGACTTGGTACGTGTATTTGAAGAAATGTTCAATCTGAAAATAAATGCTTTGTACACCAAACGTGGAAAAGTGTTTGACCGTTGTACCGATACCACCCCGTTCATCGATTCGTTGCGCGTCAGTTATAACCGGATGTTGGAAAAGCGCTTGATGATGTAAGTGAATACGCCAAAAGCTGACAACAGGTGACTTGTATTACATGTCTATTGCAGATAAAAAGACAATACATTTTCTTTGTGTCAATTAATCATGTAAAATGTTTTATGGGACTACTGAATGATTTGATTGACCGATGGTTGAAACGCACCGGAAGTGGTACTGATAATATATCCTCTACAGTAAATAAGGGAGGAAGAAAACGTATGTTCGCAGCGGCGACTGATGAAGGTGTACTGTTCTTCTCCGACACTCCGAAAGGACTAAAGGCCCGTAATACCTACCTTCAACATTTGGCGGACGGTTTCTTCAATTTTACAAAAACGGTGGAAACGTTGAAATTGTATGAAATTGAAATTCCTATGCGGCAAATGATAGCACTGGCGGACACCTGTATCGACAAACTCTCAAAATCGGATTTGCGTAATGACAATACTCTGCTGAAGAAGTCAGTATGCAGTTTTACTTCTGAAAAAATGGTGGAGAAGGAGATGCTGGTGGGTGCTGTCTGTACTGATAAATATGACCTGCGGCCTGACTTCAACAACTTTGACCGGCTGACCAAAGATTTCGGTTTGGGTATTTCCCCGTGTAATTACGATGTTGTTGCGTTACTTTATATTTCGGAGAATGGATATGCCGGACTTGCTGCGGCTGAATATTTTCATCCATTCAGTTACCAGCATGAATTCAAGGAACTGGCGGACAAACTGAAGGACAGTACGAATGCCAGACGAGAGGCGCCGATGTCGTCACATGACTTCGGCTATGGGGCCTTGCAGATGGAAGCGAAGGTCATGGCAAGGGATATTCTGCAATCGGAGTTCCATATAGCGGACGGGGAGTTCAGGTTGGGCAGAAGTATCAACCGGGTGGAAAAAACAGAAAGAATGCAAACTGCTTCTTATCAGTATTCTAAGGAACAAAAGACAGGTAAATCATCCGATGCAGGTCTTATACGGGAAGCTCCTGCTCAGAAACGGGGTAACGGTCAACGGCAGGCAAAGCATGTGGCCTCCATTATTCCGGATAAAAAGGAAAAGAAACAACTAATCATATAGAATTTATGGAAGAGAAGAAAATGCAAGCGGCGGAAAGCAGCAGTCTGTACATGACGCTGGATGCTTTTTACCGCCCCGTTTATTTATGTATGCGGGGACAGGGAGAAGAAGGGTTCTCCCGATATATCAGCAATAACGTGCGGTTTCATACCGCAGGCAGGGAGTTTGTACCCGACCACTGAATGTTCCGTTTCGATTTTAGGGAGAAGAACATGATTCCGGCCATACTCGGAACGGACAATGCGGATTATCTGGAACGGCTGTGCCCGGTTCTGGAGCAGGAAAGGATTCATCCTTCGGGTGTGGTAAGGCTGAGGGATGCGGCATTCTGTGAGGAAAGGGGTATCGTGCAGTTATCATCATCGGCGGAACATACGGCTTTATTGGAGAATGATGATTACAAGCACTTGGGACACCGTTTCGGAATGGACGGGGATGTGATAAAGAACGGACTGGCGGCTTTTCCTACGTGTACGGCGGTGGAATACGGACAGAAGGTATTGTTGCTGGGGAAAACGGACAAAGGGGACAAGGTATTGGAAGAGTTCCTGAACGATTTAACCGGACACTTTTTCGACGGGAAATGAAAACCGGAGGAATTGAGATTCCATGAGGTGGCACCGTTGGATGCAAAGTACAGGGCAGAGATTGGAGACAGCAAGATTGCCTCACCGGACATACTTCGATACGGGATTTGTACGAAACGCTGTGACATGGCACCCACACTGAGAAACTTCAACCGGCTGAGAAACCTGCAACTGATGCGTGCGCCACTCTCAAAGGAGCAGGAACGGATTGTCTCGCTGCTGGTTACACGGCCGGATAATGCCCGGTTCCCGGAGACGGAAGTGAAGACGAGGATACCGTTTAAAAAGAAAGGACAGGGTATAAACATTTAATTCTTTGATATATGGGAAATGAACAGAACGGAACGATAAAAGGCGGCAGTGTATATATAACGGTGGACAAATTTTTCAATCCCATGCATATCAGCATGAAAGGTACGGGTGAGGAAGGCTATCAGGAATTCATGCAGGAAGATGTGGAAAAGGCATTGAAAAGCGGGGAAATGCCGGCTATGGGCCTGATGTATTATAATGTGCCCGATATGGGTATCGTACCTCCCTTGCAGGAAGGAAACAATGCGGATTATCTGAAAAGGCTAGAAAAGACGATGGACGAACATGGGATAGAGTTGCAGAGATACCAGCGTCTGTCGGAAGTAGTGTATTGCCTGTGAAATGAAATAGACCCGTTCTCGAGGGATGAGACTTATACCCGCTGGCTTACGCCGAAAATATGGGCGGAAATAAAGGCATCACCCGTAGTGGTGGCGGATATGCTGGATGACTTGAAGCACGGAAACACGTATTATACGGGTGTTGAGACAGATAAGGGGGTGTTGCTTTTCAGCCGGGACTACAAGGGAAACAGCCAATACGGTGCCTTTATGGAAGCGAATATCGAGAGGCGTTTCTTTGAGCCGGACTTTGAAGGCAAGTCGCTGACGGTGTATGAGCTTCGGGGGTGGCCTTCGCTGATGGTGGGGAAGATAAACCGCTGTTATGATAATTACGATGACCTGTTGCCATTGAAGAAGATTCCGGCGGATGCTTTTCTGGATAAATCGGCTTTGAAAAGCGTTACGGACAAAGAGGTGTATGACCTTTCGCCCACATGGGAGAATTATGCCCGGCTGACGGACAATGAGCAAGGGCTTGGCTTAGCCCGGAGCGTGGATAATTATGACCGGATGACCCTGCTTTATATCATGGACAAGGGTTATCCGAGGGACGGACTGACAGACGAGTACCCGGACAATTTCAGTTTTCATGAGAAGTTTGAAAGGATTGAAAACAAGCTGCTGGGCCGGAACAGATGGGATGTGTATGATGAGATGCAGGAAAAGGCGAAAAGACTTGCGGGGAAGCTGTTGAAGGAGCATTTTCCAGATACACGGCAGAAGGTGGAAATAAAGGAAAAAGAAGTTTTACGGAACAGTAAAAGTATAAAGATGTAAAGGATAACGGAAAACAAGTGAGGGTTGGAAAGTGCATTGTCGGCGGATGTTGGTGATGTGCCTTTCATTTTTATATCGGGGTTCTAAAAGTTTTTACTTTGAGTAAATATGGGGAAAGAAAAGACATGGCAATATTTCCGGGTATGTTTGGGAGGACAATACACGCCAATGGGTGACTTTGATTCTGGAAGTTTTGTCGGATGTGGAAATGTGCCTTACTTTGCTTCACAAATATTAAAATCATAAATCAAATTTGTTATGGAATTAGTTGTAATTGAAAAAAATGCGTATTTGCGGTTAAAACAGCAGGTTGAAGATTTATCCACACAGATTGAAGCCGTTAAAAAGAAATTTGGATCTGTTGAAAAGGAAAAATGAATGGATGCCCAGGAAGTCTGTCTGGTTCTGAATATCTCCAAGCGGAGTTTGCAAAGTTATAGGGAGTATGGCATTATTCCGTGTTCTTTCATAGGCGGAAAATATGTATACAAGGAAAGTGATTTGGCTAGGATATTAACTCAAAGAGGCAAATAGGATATGGATGGGGTAATCACAAAACAGTCAGAAGAGTATATCATGATGATGGAGATGCTCAAGAAATGCTCTAAGGAGATTTTTGCAATTCAGGATTTGCCTGTTCCCATAGCTAATGAGGTCTATATGACTGGTGAACAGGTATGTGGCATGCTGCATATATCAAGCAGAACTTTGCAAAAGTTGCGTGATGAAAAGGGGATAGCTTATACTGCTATAGGTGGTAAATTTCTTTATCCTCTTTCAAAATTGCAATTGTTATTGGAGGAAAATTATAGAAGTTATGTTCACGGCTTTTTCATTTAAGCTTTGAATTGGGCGTACCATTCCCCTCCCCATGCCAGTGCGGCATGGGCGGGAATACCGTTATTGGTAATTAATACGTTACGAATATATCAAATCTGATTTTTTCTCATTTTTGAGCCATAAAATGCAACACGTTAGTGAAGCTTACCGCTAGCTCCCTTATTATCTGCGCCGTCCCCTTTTGCTTATCTGATATTTTTTTCCTTCTGTTCTTCCAAACGGCAATCAGTGCCAACACCATTTTTTGAATTGTGTCTAGGTTCCTAGCCGCCCGTTCAGCCTTACGCTTTATGCTGTCCTGCCGGAGGTTGCGGTCAAGATCCCAGTGCATGCTTTCAATAGCCCAATGCTGTTTGGTTATCTGACTAAGCCGCTCTGCACTGCTATCCAAACTTGAAATGTACAGTCGCTGTTCAGATGTACTCCTGCCATCAGATTTTTTCTCCGTAGATGTGAGTATTTCTATAACTGTCAAATTGCCATTCCATTTTTCCCTGTCGGCAATCAGTTCTTCCCCACGGTATATACGGCATATCCTTGACTCAATCCTGCCGTGTTCCAAGTATGGACCTTCCTTATAGATATCAGTTGGGGTAGCGGTCTTTATAGAGTCTTCAAGCCCATAACGCAAAGATCTTTGATTCGCCTTGAGTTCGATCACGAAGTCTGCTCCTTTATCTCTAATCTTGTCTATTATCACCTTTTGGCATGACATGGCATCTGCGGTGACTACACATCCTGACACGTCTAGTTTGTCCAATAGCCGGGGCACGGATTTGATTTCATTACTTTTCTCTTTGCAAACATCAGTAGCCAAAGTAAAGCCCGAACGGAGTGAATATGCAGATACGATATCAGGGTTACGTCCGTTGTCGTACAAGGTACCTCGCATGGCCTTGCCATCAATGCAAATGATGTCAGTTGCCGAAGCGGATATTTCCTTGCGGAAAACGTCGGCAAAAGCAGACATGCGATCAGCCATCTTTTCATCGTCTATGCTTTGAAACACACGGCAAAGCGTAGCTTCTGAGGGTAACCCATAGGGAAATAACCCTTTCGCCTGCAGGCGTTTCAAGTGACGTTTGCCAAATTGAAGTATTTCAGCTCTGGTAATACACTTACTGAGCCTGCCCAATATTACAAGCATGAGTATATCTTCAAGTTTGTGTTTGAAGTTTCCCCTGCTTGTTCTGCGGTATTCAGGGACTGAGGATACAAATTTTCTCAAATGAGTCATGATGCTACCACGAAGACAGTCAAAATGTTTCTTCTTTAGTAGTATTATATGTAAAAAGTTGTATATCAAAGAGATAAATCGTATTTTTGCTATCGCAAAAACAAAGGCGGAAGACAATATCAACATCATATCCTATTGAATTCCGCCTATAAAAAAAATAAAAATGAACGATAAGAAGAAACACCTAAGGCGGTGCTTCCGCATCGCTGTGCACGAATATAAGCATTTTTACTACAACTACAAGCGATGAACAATATTTCTTAAATGAAAAAGCCGTG